>Ga0209782_1001188_pt1 | contig 13179 bp, 7 predicted proteins | sample WorMetmaBAHAMAS1_FD_187390 | JGI IMG/M metagenome (GOLD analysis project Ga0209782, IMG submission 187390) | Marine gutless worms symbiont microbial communities from Max Planck institute for Marine Microbiology, Germany - Inanidrilus... | ecosystem: Host-associated > Annelida > Digestive system >... | reverse complement strand
ACGTTTCCACTCTTAACTTTTGAACTGAGTCACCTCTGACCTTGATCTTTTGCATGTGCATGCGTCATGACCACAACTATCCTGGAATTGAAGATCAACGTCAGAGGTCAAGGTCAAACATCAAGTTAAGGTTGAAGGTCGAAGCAGTCAGTGGGACGTTGATCCTCCATCAAGGTCAGTTTTCTAGTTCTACACTCCTATTATAGCCAAATGACAACTTCCACCTGGAAGACTGGAGTATCTGAATTCACTCTGGTATGCAGAAATCCTGGACAGTGTATGCTAAACTAATATTCCTGTATTCACATTCCACCAGTGTTAAAAACAGCATATCATGGCATAAGAGTACCACAGCATATGCATGAGGTTGTGTACTAAAAATAACCAATATGTGACTACAAAAATCATTTTTATTACCTGTACAACCACACTGTAAATAGAATACTGTCCAAATAATCAGATGTAAAAAGCATACATGCAAACACACACTTGTGCATAAATAAGCTGTAACAGAATATTCATGGAATAAAATGGATAAAAATAAATAAGCAAATCAAAAGCAAAATTCTGTATCAGTCAGATGAAAGTAAGTAAATTATAAGTGTACACTTGTACACAACAGTATACAGTAATTAAGAATGACTTTTACCTCTTAAAAGTAGATTGGACAGATACTTAGATGCCAAAGCCAACATGCTGCAGCATAGCCAGGGAAACAAATAACATGGAAAGTATAACAAGCATCAACAAACACCAAAAAATTGAAAAATCACCTACATGTATTTTAACTCCAGAATGTCTAAAATATGATCAATGTTTCTTTATTTATGATTTATTAAAAGCAATAATAAAAATCACCATCCTGTAGTTGCCTGTACACTACATGCACAAACCTTCCAGACATTAAATGTCACAATTTATTAATTTTAGACATAACCTTACTGCAATGACAGGAATAAATCACCTAATTACATATTAATTGATTGACTTATTGATTAAGGTTTAACATCCCACTTGACACTAAACAGGTCATATCGGAGATGCTCTTCCTAGCCAATCTCTTGGCTAGTACTAAGAAACTCAAAATCAAATCCATGAGAAAACAAGAAACTCTGCTATTGCAGAGGGACTGCGTGACGCACTTCGATAGGTAGAAACCTTGCAACTACAAATCATCCCATTTGAAAAAGATTGCAACTGATAAATGATCTTGAAGTATATACACCAAAGGTCATTGCAATTGCTGCTTTTAGATAGGCAATATATCACTTCCTGTTAGTGGCCTGTTGTTACCATGTTTCTATCTACATGTAGCACCATATTTTTTTGGATACTACAACTTTTGAAGTGAACGTGACTGCCTGTGACCTCGAGAACTCGTTCATTTTTGACAATGACGCTTAAATCACAAGCCATGTGTGCTTTGTAATTTACATGTAAAGATATCGTAGTTCAATCGTGCCTTATTTATGAGTTGTAGATATTACAAAGGTTACAAACAGCAAAAGTGACCTTCAAACTTACTCAAGGTCATTGGCAATCATGCTATTCGATAGGCCATATGTGATTTCCTATTTGTCTTCCACTGTAACTATATCTATATCTTGCACCATTTCCGAGATATTATTGCTTATTTCACAAAATTTAAAGACGTCAGGTGACCATGACAACACCTATGCAAGGGAAAGTTTATAATCCCAATGCTAAATCATCACACTTTAGCCATTCCTAAGATATTTTAGGGGTGACTAAGAAATTATATGGCTTACATGACCATAACCACACTAATTTTGGTGGTGGTTTTTCATTTGTTTGGTAAGACTTGACATAGCCAACATGTGTACTAAATTTGACAGCTCTAGCTTAAGGTATAGACCTTAGATATGGATGGGGGTCTGAAATTTAAAATGGATCGCGTGACATAACCACGCCCCTTTCAGGGACACTTTGTCCTTGGTTAGCTGGGACTAGCTACTATCAACGTCAAATAAGAAGTCGTATGCACTGTAACGATCTGTACGTTCACCCACTACAAAGATATGGAAGGCGACGATAAATGCAAAAATTTGGGTGGTTTGGGGGGTTAGGGGTCACCTAAGGTCATCAGCAACATAACTATTCGATACAGTGCATACGACTTCTTATTTGACTTTAATAGAAACTATGCGTCTATCTTGTACTGTTTTCGAGTTATTATCTCTTATTTTCCAAAATTTAAGATGTCACGTGACATCTTGTACCATTTTTGAGTTATAGCGAGTTATTTGTCGAAAGTGGGCGATATTAACCCACACTACCTGCATTTGTTTTCCCTAGATGGTGACCTCATTCAAATTTTGCCGTGATCTTTGGCGTCAGAAAACTAAAGTCCCTGGGCTATTGTGCGGCATTATTTGCATCATCCTATGTTTAGCCCTTTTGATACAATAACGGAGTGTGACAGACAGATAGACACACGATGATGGCATATACCGTGCTAGCATAGCGTCACACGGTAAAAACCATCACAATCAATAAACCTAGGCTAATGCAAAATGAAACCCATAATCACTAAATCAACGAAATACAAATCATCAAACACTAAAATACAACAACATAAAATGAACCAAGACAAATTATAACTCAGGTTTAATCGCCTCTTACAACATCCGACCTGAAAACAGAGTGGGCATATTCTCAAAGGAAAACATAAAGGAGAAGTAAGTAAGAAAGGAAAATATAAGCAAAAGAAAAAGGAAGCAAGTTACAAGAAGCAAAAGATAGCAAGTGATAAGGTGAACATGCACGCAAACAATATAGTGCAGAAATCTACAATGTTTGTAGTGCGCATTAGGCCTGGTGCCCACACGGGGTATGCATATTAATTAAATGCACAGCATTTGTTGCAGCAGAAAGTTTGGCAACTCACACCAAATATATTCACAAAGTGTCAAACCAGTGGTAGATGCTAAAATTATGAAAAGAGAAGGTTTTATTACAAGCTCATAATAGTGCAAGGTATCAGGTGTTATAAAGCTGAAAATTTTGAGAAAATTTCAGTTTTTACAGTGTAAAGTTCAAATTACTTGAATGTGATCTGTTTATAATGGAGGAGGCAATTATGAGATTGGTTGGTTGGGGCTTTCACAGGCAATCATCTCCCATGCAATCCCCTAAAATTGAAAACAAAGGGTTAGGGTTATGAAACCCTAGCTAACCCTAAACTTACGCAGTGACAGTAACAGTTTTAAAAAGTGAACACTGATGTTAAAATAGATGATCATCCATAACGCATAAAATACACATACAATCTGCATGTGCATACTACGTACACATGGCAGAAATGACGACATGACTATAATAACAACAAAAGTGGACATAAACAACTGGCTGACATTCAACAGCAATGACATCACAATCTTGTGCACAAAAGCAAACAATTATGGTAATGTTCCGAGCTGAATGTACAAAATAACAGAGATAATGCACGTGTACAAACTGTACCTTCATATTGCAACAAGTGTCAGCTCGGTACAAAACGAACATACACTGTACATGACACACTGATGTTACACCAGCGCTACACTGGCAGTGCTCAGAAACATCAGCTAGCAACCGTCTAACTGGGTCAGTGCACTTTTTCCAGAGCAACTGGTAGCAACTCCTAACTCGGCCTTGATCTGTGACTATTCACTCAAACCAAAGGCATGCATGTAACCTAGACGGATAGTAGTGTACCGTGTTTGCATTACATAAATTCAGATTTCTTTTTTGCCAACTTACAGGAGAAATAATCTATGGAATGCAGATTACAACTGCCAAGTTCAGTCACCACTAGCAAGACTCTATTAGTTCATTTATTTGCAGATGGAAAATATCCTCTTATTACAACAAGTATGAAACAGTTTTGTAAAAAATTAATGCTAATTTTCACCGAAATGTTCACAATGTTTTCATCACTATGTGTCAAGTTTACTGATTTTGCAATGATACCACATTTAACCTATCACAGTAGTGTGTGTAAAAAATACAACAACTGTTTTATGACCATTATGATTACACAGGTCAACCTATGTTAGCCATCACCTAAGAATTTTCTCATAGCAAAGTTTTACTACATGCACGCACTAGCTGATGTCAACTAATGCATATGGATTATGGACATAATGCTGCTCAACAGTGTCAACCTAAACCACCGCCGTACTACGACCACAGTGATATACATAATAATAAGCACGGATACACTGACGACACAACAACAGCAATGACTGAAATAAATAAACACCAGCTGCGTAAATGCAAAATTAGGCATACGTAGTCGTAGCATGACTGCTTGCTCACACATGTACACATGATATTAAAACTTATTTCTTGCAAGTGTTTTTATCGTAACACAGTTAACTTCTGCAGCAAATAATAATCTCACTCAACATAACTAATACTGCAAGTTCAGCAGCAAATGACCATAACCATAATCCACGATGTCGTAATCACTGCACAAAGCATGTCTGACAAATCCACCCGTAAGCATCAACAACAAATCTGTGCAGCAAAAACCCCAAACAATGCACCTTTTAATGCCAGCTGTGATGATGAAACTATAAGTCCAAAAAATTGTCTTGATGACTCACCTCATACACCACACTACTCGTATGCTATATTACTCATCTACTGCATTTATGTGCAAAAATATCATATATATAGAAAATATAGCAGCTTTTGTTGCCAGCTATCTATGAATCGGTAACTGCATAAAAGACTAAGGGAGCTTGCTTGTAATGGAACAGCAGTGACGATAGTTGCTGCGTAGAAGCAACTGGCAAACGTATTAATACTGGCATTGGTGGCCGAGTGGATAGCGCATTGGACTCGAGTTTGATAGACACGTGTTTGAATCCCACTGAAGACGGTCACTACGTAGCAACTGTGGACAAGTTGTTCACACCTACTGTGACTAGTGTGCCAGCTGACATCTCGTATAGCCAGCACTTCTGTAGCGACTCCGGGCAAGTCGTTTACCTGCGTTGGCTCAGGTCTACTCAGCCTATCATCCTTTATTGGTTGATAAATCCAATACCAGCCGGAGTAAGGGCGGGAGTGTTGCCTCTACCAGGTGGCAAATAACTCTGTGTGATCCCATATGCCATGCAGGCTCCCGTAGCACGAACTGCTATATGGTTCCTTTTTGTCAAACCAATGACACCAACATCAACGATGACTACACACCATCATTCTTTAAACTAGGCAAATTTCAGTTATGACTTGTAAAAGGTAAAGGTAAAGCAGTATAGCAGGTTGTGCTAGAAGCACCCTCACCGCTATGGGAGCCTGTATGCCATATGGGATCACACAGTTACTTGCTACCTGGCAGAGGCAGCATCTCCCGCCCTTACCCCGGCTGTTGGTACTCGAGTTATCTACCAATTAAGGATGAGAGGTTGAGCAGGCCTGAGCCGATGCAGGTAAATGACTTGCCGGAGTCGCTACAGAAGTGACGGCTATACCACGTGTTAGCTGGTTAAGCCGGCCTTTAGTCCCACTAGGCACAGTTGGTGTGAACAACTTGCCCACAGTTGTTACCATAGTAACCGGCTTCAGCGGGATTCAAAACAGCGTCTTTCGAACACAAGTTGAATGCAATAACCACTCAGCCACCACGCCAATGTGTTATACACTAATGAAGATCGTAATCTAAACTCTGACATCCATTCACAGCCTTCTTCCCATGTATCCCTCAGCCATTTTCTGTCCAACACCTTCCACATCAACCACAATTTGTTTTACACACAAAAATTTACAACTAGTAAAGCAATTAGGGTCTGGACACACAAGGAAACACTGACAGCTAACATATGATGGCCATCGTGAGGGGTATCTGAACACAACTGCGAACACAACAGTCTGTCATACATCAGCCATCAGTGTCCGCTCCCAAAACACAAGAGCCAATGTGTTGGGCCGACATCTGTTGAATCGTGTTGGCTCATGACAGCTGCCACAAGCCAAGCCATCAAAACTCAACATGGGCCAACACCACCTGACAAATGTTGTTCAGCCAACAAGGTGGGATATCGAATGAAATGGAATATCTACTTATTGTTACTAATTCTGTGATTGGCAGTCAGGTCACTATGATGGCCTGTCAGACTCTGGCTGTCCAAAACAACAGCCAACATGAACCAACAGTAATGGCTGATAATGCCAGCCTTCAGTTTTGGCTACGTGTCTTAGCCTTTAGCTTCACATAATTATAACCTTTATATATCTGCCTATCTTGTATTTCATACAAGTTACAAAAAATAATTATTCAAGGTACATGTACAAACTCACAATGTTTTGCTATATACACTGGAATATGCTATAAGCCAACAACTAATTAGCCATAATGGTTAACAAACGTGACACACATCACAAATAACCAGCCACTATGAAAATAAAAAGATGTCTAGCAGTGGACAGCAGAGAGAAGCACGTACAACTGTGATTGTCAACAGCTACAAACAAACTCAAAATGCCTGGTGTCATCAACCACTCTTACAGTGAAAATGTTGACAACAATAGTCACGAATGACAAAATGGCAAAGTCATGAATTTCGCGTAAGGCTGTGAAAGTTTCAATACTGGTTTTGGCATAAAGCCCCTTGCTTCAGGAGTCATGTGGCAAATAAAAAGAAAGGTTAGTAAGTGGGTTTCTTTGGTTGGTATCAGTGTTGTAAGTTTCCTTCAGTGCCTATGCACTACTGGATGGTTAACTGAAAATTGTCTGACAGCTAGAACACCTCTGCCACTTATCCACAAAGGTTGAAGTAAAACCAGGGAGGAACTAACTAACTCAGTTCCATCCAGCAAATGAATTAACATGGAGATAATGGAGATAGTAAATGTAGAAGTTTAGTAGGACTCGGCCATGGTTGAGCATAGCCCTCATTCTAAATACCAGCTTGTTATCTTTGGCCTTCAGCACAACTTACTCAAGAATGGAACAAAATTAAAAGTTTCTGACACTGTCCACTGTCGTCAAAGGTTATCTGAACGTCACCACAATTTTAAGATTACACCTCAAGTGAATGAGCCACGAAAAAACAATAACAACATCGATCGAACATCTACCACAGTTTCAGCTCTTATCATAGTAGCAAGTCAACAAGAAACACGGCTGTTGCAGAGGGACAGCATGATGCATTATATTCGTTGATATATTGTCAAATGCTTCATAAATGTTTGACAAACTGCATTTCAAAAGGCTTGAAATAGGAGAATGATCTTACATCCTGCTTTTAGCCATACTTGTACAACTCTAACTTTTGACAGACGGAGAATGGGACATACACATGATGACAGCATATACCGCACTATGAGTTGCGCAGTAACAAGGGCACACAACCCAATTCTGGGGTAACACCCAAAACCTAACGTGACTGTTCCATGATCAACATTACAGTCATCTCAAAATGTCATGAAAGTTCATCCACAACTCTTTGCATAATCCCGCTATCATGCAGACACAGACCATGGAAGAACAATCTTGCTATGTCGTTGAGTTGCAGACACCACACATACAAGTGACAGGCAAAGACAGATGATTGCTACGCAAAAATGTACCCATTACAAATCCAACAATGAGCATATAGAAGCACAACATTGATACTGTATGTGTTAGGTCACATTTCATGCAGCGTGCCAAGGCCAGTGGGCATGCCAATGTCACAGTGTTGATGTTCGACATCCGACAGCACTGCAGATATGTCACAGCCGGCTGATGATACTGTGACGCATGTGACTCCAGCTGACTCATGCTCTGGTTCATCGACCTCGCCAATAGCCGTCTCCGCCAGACTTGGCTCCAGCTCCGCAAATGCGGCCATCTTGTACTGCAGAAGTCTCACATACGTCTTGTAACGTTTCACCTGCAAACAGACGGGGCTCAAAGTTCTGCGCAGTCGTGTTCAGAATGCAATGCCAATTTATCGCTGTAGAACCATACTTTAAAAAACCCATTTGATTTTTGGTCATATATTTGGTAAATGTAGATCAATTTTCCTAAATCTTTTACTGACTGTAACAGAGATTTCCATCTCAGATTAACTAAGTTGCAACACTATCATGTGTAAAATTTGAACATTTAAGATATCTATTTAAATTCTTTCTCAAATCAGTTGCAATTAAAATCTCAGCAAAGGTGCTCCAGTTAACAAACAATGAAAATAATTTGCTTTATATGTAAACTGTTATGTCATGTCACTGTTTACCTGTCAGATGAGACTGCCATCAGAAGTAATACAAACAAGTTGCTGTTATTTTTTATACCTCTGCTGTCAGCTTACCCAAGTTGTCCTGAAAAAGGAGGCCATTAAACAGGTGTTGTTGTGAATTTATACAAAATACCATACAAGCAAATATAATTATTTAAATTTAAGGTAGCCTATGATGTCCTTGTTTTCTGTCAGTGTCCATCATTACGTTAACCAATAATCCAGCACTAACTTCAATACAACAATAGCATGAACACAATAACCCTTCAGACACACACCAGTGGGTTTTCTTTCTGCATAGTTTTCTTTGCTGTCAGTAACCATCCAGTTTGAGTTTCCAATGGTCTTTTAAATCAATAGCAGAGTTGGCTTTAATGGAAGTAATTTTGCATAATGTTCCCAACTACTTAGTACTGAAATTTCCTCTTAAGGACTGGAAGCCGTTATTCTTCTAAGCAAGTTCTTATTTGGCTGTCAGTTTAAACTATTTAAGAGTGTCTTGATTCATTCTCTCCACAGCTCACCCATTTATGCCATGCATGAAAATTCAATCACATTTGTCAGATGGCACCAATATGTGGTTCCTAGTACCCACACGAGTCTGCCCAACAAATGACACCTTGATTGGTTCAGATGCTTGCTCAATAACCACTAAGGTCCGGTTTTTCCACAGCAAATTAATCTCCCGTTAATTTAATCCGGCATTAAATCCGGCAGATAATGATCAATTTACTCAGATGTCGTTTTTCCACCGGCAGTTCGTCAATTAAATCGTCCGTGCTGTGGAAAAACCGGACCTAATTCTTTTCAACTGGCAAAACCTACCAATAAAAAGACACTTTCCCAAGCTGCATCTGGACTCAAATCTAACAAATGGTTCCCTGATCCCACTGGAGCCTACATCTCAAATGGCATCTCGATCAGTTCAGCCATTTTGTATGACTGATGCTGCACATTTCCAAACTTAACAATATCTGGCACGTTTCTCCCATATTGACTGATTGACTAATTGATTGAGTTAAGGTTTTTTAATGTCCCACTCGACACAAAATAGGTCATTACGGAGATGCTCTTCACAGCCAATCTCTCTTGACCAGTACTGAGAAAACAAAACCAAAACCAGGAGAAGCAACCAGAAAAATACGACAAACCTAGGCTAATACAAAATCATATCTATAAAAACACTAACAACCACTCATCCATAAGATTACTGTAATACTAATAAACCAGAACAACTTAAAAACAGGTTTAGGTTTAGTTGCCCCTTAAGACATCCAGCCTAAAAATGAAGTGTGTCTATTCTGAAAGGAAAAGATAAATAGAAAGCACATAAAAAAGCAAAAAAATAAGCAAGAGAAAGGAAGTAAGTCGCAAAAAAAGAAAGCTATTAGGTAAACAAACAAACAATCTATATTATGCCGACATCAACAAATGTATCAAGGGTGCATTAGGCCCCGAACTGCCTGGAGCCTGCACGGGGCATGTCTCCCCCAAAACTGTCCTTTTCCATAGAAGGCAGAATCTGGACCCCCCATCTAATACACCATTCCTTGGACCAACCTGATTCACCATCCCAAATGGTATCTCATTCGTGTCAGCTACTTTTGCAAAACAACACAAACATGATAAATAATACTACATTTCCCTGTACCAACGGCCATTTTGCTAGCTAAAGCTGCAATGCAGCTGAAAACAATTATGCATTCGTACAATACATATGGCGTGCTCAAACAACCTCCGACTTCAAGTAGCTCTCCTTCTTGCAGTACTCCTGGATGAGACGAGATCGAGCTCCTTTCTCCGGTGGATCTTTGCGATGCTCAAGTAACTCACGCTCAAAATGCGCAGCCATCTTCTCCTGGTGGTTTATCTGATCCCGCTGCAGCAGAAAACATATCTGGAAATAAGTGTCTAATTCACTGTGTGAGCTACGTAATATACATGTAGCTAAGGCCTAAACTAAAGTGACTTGTCTTAAAAACTATATCCATGATGTCACTACTGCCCATATACTACCATTTTATATTCACATTAAATTTCTTAAATACACTTGTTGACCGACTGTTAGAAACAAGAAACAAGTTATGTATAACTCACTAGTATATAAATAATACATACATACGATACATACATACTGAAAACCTAGTTCATGCTATGTCATTCAAAAGTTGAAATAAATGCATATGCATGGAATTTATATCTGCCAGTACTAAATGTAGTGAAGCAGCTACTGCAGCTAAACATCTTAATTTGTAGTCTGGACGATGTGTTTGTGCTACATACAATACAATAAATCTAATATCGCATCAGTCAAAGAATGTAAGTAAGTAATAATAATAATATTCACTTTAATAGAGCCAAGACAAAGCGCTCGACCAACACAATGTAATATAGACACATCTGTCTCGCAGGACAGCTGTACATCTAGGCCTAGGCTGCCACGCAGGGCAGCCATATTGGTGCTTCACCAGCGTTGGGCGGCCGCCGACTCAGGCCCAGGCCAACCGACCTAGACTCTGAGCCCGCCTGAATAGCTGCTAAAGTCTATGCACCCGTAAGCTGATCTGATATTAGCTTACTACTCAGTCTGCTAATCACATACGGATGAGCCATTATACCAAGTTTAGTGTTGTACAGGTGGCTGGAAGCAGTGGGCGCTGGAAACGTTTCTGCTCTGTGGCATCAAACTGGCATGGTGCTGAGTAGCTCGCCGCTACAAAATTGATGGTATCTATCCATTCTTGGCACTCGCGCATGTCGCTGAAACAGCAATATCACAATCTTATTTATTACATTCAAGTCTACACAACCTTGAGTCCTTGACGCTTGAAACTATACAACTCACCAAGTACAAAATAAAAGCTATAGATAAAGCCATTGAAAGTGAACATCTGCCAAGATAGACCAAACCACGAAGCAGCAAACAAAAATCCTGACTGAATAAAAAAACTTAATTCTAAATCACCATCAAAAGTCCAAACCAGTTTTTTGCACCTTAAAAATCCTAACAAATCTCCATAAAATTTTATCCATAATTATCTGAGTAATCTTGCTGCTGACAAATTAACCAATCAGCACACAAATCATGAAGAAAAATTATCTAATTGGCACAGAAGATATACAAAGTAACTACTTATTTGTTATTGTAGCCACCATGTACATTTTCAAAAACAATCCATAAGTAATTACAAAGTGTGGCAGAGCCTAGCGTGTAACCCGTCCAGCAAGGTAGTGTTGCCCCCTAGCAAATAGTAATGAAACAACAATAGTAAATTTTCGAGAAGCAAAACCTAAGACTGATCACCACACTGCCTAGCAGTGCTGCCACGTAGCAAATGCAGTTAAACTAATGCCAGTGGTGATCGACGCCTGTGATACAAAATAAGCCTTGTAAACTCCATTCCAGAGTTAATCAACCAATGTTAGTAAATTTGCACAGAATGTAGGTCAGTTCATTGTGCTTTTAACGCACCCATCAGTGTTCTGATATTCTAATCTGGTTTGGAACACCAGCGCGACAAACAAATGTAGGTCAGCCAATCTGGCCGATTTTGCCTCTAAAATTGGTTGCCATGGTAACGACCCTAGAGCGATCGCAAAATGGATTCAGCCATTATAAAGCCCTTCCACAGTTCAACCAACACTAAAAATTTGGTAAAGATCGGTCCAGTAGTTTCTTGTCTTATAGGTCGACCACTAAAATTTTTTTTAAACATATAGCCCGCCGAGCATATATGATGAGTGGGCTAAAATATAACTAGAAACTTAAGCAGTCCTAAGGACATGCTTACACACCCCTGCAGTACATTTGACCTTGACCTCCGACTGTTTCACTGCAGGGTCCATGCATGATACATGACTGCCATGCACTGTATATCTACCAAGTTTGGTGTTGAACTGTTGATAGCTCAAGTCTTTTTCTTTTTAGAGTACAGACACACAGACAGACAAACACACAAAAGTCACAGACGCCACTGATCACCCTAACCACGGATCAGCTACCGCTACTGTTGGTAACAATCATCTTCAGTATGTTATATTGCTCATAAAAGTATTACAACAGAATATGCGTAGTTGGGATACTAGCCACAGCAATGAAACAGCAATGAAACAGGAATAAATAATACTTCATATATATTACACAATGACAACTCCATACAGACTAAATGGACGAATAAATCAACATTATAATATATGAATGGTTTTTGGGAGACCTGGTCTGGATGAGATACTGAGCCATGTCAGCCGTCTGCAGGCGGAAAACGTGATTCTTCTTAACATAGTCGCCGGCCTTGGTGGCCAACGAGTGGTTGAGATGTATCACATTGGAGCAGTGCGTCGAGCGTTTGTAGCTGTTCTCGTCACTGTACATGTACAGCGTCATGTCACACAGAGCCGCGTAGAACATTTTCCAGCCTCGGCGACCAAGTGCAGCTGCAAACATCAAATACATACAAATTCCACCAACCAGTCAGTGAGCATTGATACTTTGCCGAGCAGGCTATATGCTAGGCTTTGCCATGCATTTCTAGTATTGCAAATATTCTGCTAGCCAATTAATTACTTACTTAGTTACACTGATAAGACATTTCAAATGCAAACAGAAATACATCATCAGACTACAAACAGCCACAAGACGATATGACTGAGAATAGAAACAGTGATCAATGACAAAGATTTGATCTGCTACACGTTATTATAAGAGACCTGAGAACCTGAAGCAATGAATTTATGTACAGAAGTACTGCATAAAATCTGTTCTATTAGACTATAGCACAAGACCTGCCTCCGTGGCTTAGTGGTCTAGCGATCTCGGGCCGCAGTGCAGTAAAAGCCTGGCTGGCTATTTGGCAGGGCGTGGGTTCGTATCCCACCCCTGCCGGCATGTCGAGTCAGGTTTCTGCATGAGATTATTCTCGGGCAAAGTACAAGAGGGTCCGCCTGTGTC
>Ga0209782_1001187_pt1 | contig 13185 bp, 5 predicted proteins | sample WorMetmaBAHAMAS1_FD_187390 | JGI IMG/M metagenome (GOLD analysis project Ga0209782, IMG submission 187390) | Marine gutless worms symbiont microbial communities from Max Planck institute for Marine Microbiology, Germany - Inanidrilus... | ecosystem: Host-associated > Annelida > Digestive system >... | reverse complement strand
GTCGCGGCCGCTCGCGTAGACGGCGACGTGCTGGTGACGGCGGGAACGTCGCAGCGACCTGAGCAGCGTGCCCGAGTAGCTCTGGTCGACCACGATGTGCACGTACCGAGCGCGACAGTCGCCCACGTCCTCCTTCAGCTCCGACAGCGTGTACCGCTCGTCGTCCGACGCCTGCTGCCCGCAGAGTCGACAGCGCTGTGTCGGCCCTCGCAGAGAAGGACCGAAACTTACGCCGGCCGCGTGGTCGGGGCACTGCCAGTTATTAATCGTAACCGCATTAGCGTTCGGGAAAGACGGAACGGACGAACAGTGACACCAGATCGGGACTGACTGCTTGATTGATATTGATTGATCGTTTGACATGAAATGCGTCATTTCGGAGACATCCTTCCCATTGGCTAGTACTGAAGAAACCAACCCAAATGAAGTAGCGAACCGAAAATAGGCTAAATACTGGAGAACTGTCCTCGATTGAGGATCGAGGTCCCACCGACCGCGTTTAGAAATAAGACCCCAACCATAGCCCTAACCATAACCTTAGACCTTGACCGTCAATCCCAGGACAGCTGTGGTCTTGGCCCATACAAGTGCAAAGGGGCAAAAAGTCAAGGTCAAGGTCAACGGTCACTCGGTTCAAAAGTTAGAGTGGAAACACACGGACGGACGGAGGCGATTGCATTACCTCCCGTGCTAACGCGGTCGGTAAAGCTGGAATTCCACGTGACCGGTTCCTCGCGACGATTCTCGCCGACTCGCCCGACACGCTGACATCCTCGCGATGATCCTCGCTCGGTAACTGGTCCCATGGATTTCCAGTTTAACGAACCTAGGCTGCCGAACACATAAAGGAAACCTGAAACTAACCCGACTAAAATGGTCGATAATGACAGACAGTCGGTCGAGTTTCGCTCAGTTACATCTAAATTCGAACTCTGTTTCGACGTACCCACATGCGTAGAAAAGAAAAAGAACGAGGCCGGTAACTCCAACCAGTTGCCACATTAATATATGGTAGCGACATCCCGCATCGCCGTTGACCACGATTCGTTCAATCGTATCCTCAAGGTGGCGACGCCCATATGTCCCCCTAACTAATGTAAGATTTCCTGGGCCAAGCAAATCTGTACCATAAAGCTGGAATTCCACGACGCCGACACCGACACGGACATCTTCGCGAGGATCATCGCCGACACGTCCTACGCGCGCTATTTCCTGGAGTTATTCCTATGGCAAGCTCAACGACACGCCGACATTCTCGCGACGATCCTCGCGAGGACGTCGGCGAGGAAGTCCGTGTCGGTATCCGTGTCCGTGTCGGCGCCGTGGAATGCCAGCTTAAACAGAGAGGCCGACAGGCCGCGCCATCACTGCCGCGATTCTGCGGCGACCTCGAGACGGCACTGTTCCAGTCATTCTCTTCACCATAGTGTCCAACTGCGTGACAGACTGTAGCCTAACTCTTAATATTGTAAGATGCCCCTGTAACGGCTCTGTCGTAAAGCGTCACCATAAACTCTACACACACTGACATTGCATCACATTACGTACGTTATGTATAAGAACAGCCCGCATCTGGCGCAGTGCTGGCGATGCGGTCAGAAAACTTACGAGTCCATCGTGGTCGGCGTCCCACAGCAGCATCGTGCCGTCACTGGTAGTCGGACTGTTGAGATAGATGACCAGCGAGTCGACGCAGTGCTGCGCCGAGCACAGGTTTCGAATGTGGTAGCGAATGACGAGCTTCAGCGCGGCCGGGTAGACGTCACTCGACGAATGATTATCGTCTGCCCAGCATTGCGTACAACGCCAGTTTAAACAGCGCAACGCAAGCCACGCAACCATGAACCTCATCATAATGTCAATGTTATATAGCGCATAATCGCAAGGCCTCTAATGCGCTGGGTATAACAAGAAAAGAGAAGTTTTCAGATCGGAACGAAAACTGTCAAAAGAGCGTGTCGGGATCCCGAAGATAGTCTGGTAACGAGTTCCAGGCCGCCGGGCCAGCCACAGAAAAGGCCCGACGACCGAACATCGAACGCCAGTGTCGCGGTACGAACAGCTGGCGACTCGACTCACTTCAGCAAGTTAAAAGCAAAGACGCGTACCAATTAAAACTGTTATCATAAACAGCTGAAAGTTTAGACAACATCAACATTTTTTTCCGGATTCATGGCCCAAAATTTGCATTGAGAATAGCGCATCCAGCGCTCGCAAGAAACCGCATATTAGCAAGTACGATTTTCAAGTGCCTAACGTTCATAGAATGCATTCAAGCAATTTTAGTGAATTCTCATGCACACTGTCAATCTTGTTGAGATGGCGATTTTTTTCTTCTAATTTTTCACATTTTAAAAGGAGTGAATAAATACGCCACTCGACAGTGGACAGTAATACTGCTGGCAATATATTTTCTTCGTATTCTTAATGTCGTATCAGCATATCAATGAGTGCCTCACATCTGCAGTTCAAGTGAACAAAATACTGAATAATTTATTTAACCTTGGTACATGTATTCGATTTCAACTACTACTGATAGACTAGAGCGGATCAGGCACGCCTGCGGCGATTTTTTTCGGCATTACAACAGTCGGTACAATTACTCCGTTTGCGTGCAGCTTTCGGGACTGTTCGCATCACAGATCTCACCTTATTTCATCTGATCTCACCTGACATCATTTCCTCTAAACTGAATATATCTCAACCGTACGCATTTTAATATACTTTCGGCTTCAATGGTTGCCGATGAAATGAACCGAAATCACATCACACAAGTGTGAAGGCCACATGCGAGGTACTTCGTTCTGACTGTTCTGATTGGTCGCAGCCACGGCGAACTGGGTCGCTTCACAGCCATTTAATTGAGGTCATCAGATGAAATGAGGTCGGCTGAGATGAGGTGGGGTGAGATTTGTGATAAGAACACTTCTTCGCGAGGTACTGAACGCACTGACGGGCTGTTGTGGATTTTGTAAGCTCGTCGGCGCCGACTCTGTTCTAATGATGATGCGACAATTATCGCCGAACTAGAGATCAAAGGAAGCCGCCGCCGCCGCCGGTTTTGTCAACTACGCGTTCCTTTCAGCTGCGTCGATTAAGTGCTCGTACCTGCGGCCAGGTAAGTCATCGGACCGACATCAAAGAGTTCGCCGGTAAAGATCAAAGGGACTCGCCGCACATCGGCACGCGTATACTGCACGTCCGCGTCCGAAGCGGTTTAATAACGCAGCCTTCTCCGACTGCAGCGAGCAAGAAGTTCTCCGCGAATTGGGGGCCCCAAACACTGCTATATACAGCATTACTACCGGTTTTCAGTAACTACACTGCGTCTCAAAAAAGTATACCATGCACCCAACCACCAATTGTCCGATTCCATTAATATTAGGGCCCATTTCATGGGGCCATAGCGGTCCCCTCTGTCACGCGTTGTCGTTGTCGTCGTGGACATCGATGTGCAGGCGGCGCGCGACAGTACCGCTAGCGACATCTGCTGAATGAGCGTGAGGCGGCTCGTTGTGGCGAATGGGCCCAACATTTTTCAAATGCTTCTTGTTGGTATAAGTATTACTGATCCCACCTCACCTGTTTAATGTACATTACTTTACCGTGGGAAGTTTTAGTAACCTGAAAAGGAATATCTTTTGAGAACAAACCAAGTAATTTATACTTTATCTGTACATGATTTTTGGTCTTCAGAGAAGTTTACAATAAGTGTTCAAAATGTTGTTCACCTGCACGCACGCACGCATTCTGTCAGTCGCCGTGTCCACTATAGTTGTGGCTGCATTAATAGCATTCTGCTGCAGACTGCCAGACGTTAACGGATTAATTTCTCAGCTTATTGACGCAATAAAACTCATTCCTGTTCATTCTAAGCCAAAAATTACATGATAAATGAGTGAAATAAGGCTATAAAGCATGATAAAATTTTGCTGATAATTAGTTTCACAATTAACTTCCTAGCATTTGGATATATGCACTGTGAGGTCAAATTCATGATTTTGAGGTTGTTAAAGTTTCCCATGGTAAGGTAAATACATTAAACAGGTGAGATGGGAAATCAAACCATCATTCGATGGCATATTCACTTACTAATATTTACACGAAAAATTATTTGAATCGAACAATATTTGTTAAAATTATCGTTGGTTGTTGGGTGGTATACTTTTTTGAGACACAGTGTAAATACACTGTGTCTCAAAAAAAACGACAATGACGTTGCACACTATAACTTCAATGTACATCAACCGATTTTGGTAATTTTTGGCAGAAATATTGCTGAAAGAATTTGCTATTAAATGGTAATTTCTTATCCCACCTCTCCTAACTAATGTCTCTGCACTACCTTGGGAATCATGAACCCCGAAAATGGGTCTTTTTAGTCATGCTCAAAAATGACACTGCTTTGGTTTGCTATATCTTCAACACTCATCGACCAATTTTGATAATATTTTGTACACAGTAAGGCCATACCATTAAGTGAAGTATGCAAATAATTATGATTTCTCGACTAGCCATTTTTGTGTAACACCAGTTCGTCAACAAGATCAATGCAGGCATTGCGTCATCTGCCACTGCCGGGACGACGGTCGACCAACCAGTAACCCATAGCAATTGCAACAACTTTTAGACGCTGCTGACATTTTAGTTTTTTTCTGGAAAACTCTCCGCCTAGCATTGTAGCCTTTCAACTCAAACAATTTTTTTAATCAGAATCTTATCTTCTTTAGTAAATGGCATGTTTACTAACAAACAGTGACGTTGAAAATGTGTAATTTCTGCCTTATTCTGCAAAAAAAAATTACCAAAATTGGTTAATGTGCGTTGAAGTTATAGTGTGCTACATCAGTGTCATTATTTTTGAGACACTGTGTTATTATTAAGTGCACTAAGGTGTCCGTAACGTTTGTCGTAGCTGCAGCTGTAGTGCTGTGATCACTGCCCTACCCTGCTTGCCAACTCAGCAGCCTAAAAAACATTAAGAAGCAACAAAGACATATGTGTGAACAACTTGACCATCAGTGTTGTCATCTATCAGCGGGATGGTCAGCAAGTCCGAGATCTAGCTAAAGAGCTAGCTGAGTGCCCGCGAAGCGGGCACTCAGCTAGTTATGCATATGAACATGTAACAATATAAGTTGCAACATTGGCTGCTTATAAAGTTTAGTTAATTTAACAGTCAGTATACAGGGTGTTCCAGAAAGACCGCATAAAAGTGTCGCATATGACAACTTTTCAATAATTTGCTGTAGAATCACGTTGTTTACACTAGAATGCTTAGCAGAGATTACTTACTACCAATAACCACAATTTTTATATATGATAAAATATTTTTGGTCCAAGAGCCGGAAGTGGTTATACGTCATCAGGACAGCGCGCCGTTTCACAGATCAAAACTCACGGTTGCTTTCCTGCAAACAAAATGTTCACGAGTTCACTGAGCCATCAAACATGTCCACTTAATTTATTTCATCCGATTGTGAACCCAGTTCAGCACCGTTTCCATTAGTTCTGTGGAGTTGTGCTGTTGCAAGCCATATATCTGCTGTGGTTTTAGCTTGAAATTGTAACCGGTATGGATGTTTTTAAAATATATAGGTTAGTTACTTAATGCCAAACAAATAGTGTGTAAAAGCAATATTAAAATTGTCCTTGTTAAGTAGCCTAAGTGAGTAATTACATATATAGCTCCAAAGTCAAAAGAGAATCAGGGCGCATAAATTTTGTTTTGGTATTATTGACTGACTGATTTAGCATAAGGTATTGAAATTCCACTCGACACTAAATAGGATATATCAGAGACACTCTTCACAGCCAATCACTTGTGTTCAATAACTTCACTGTCACAAAATAACTAAAAAAAAGTCAACAGCTTTGTGCATTTCATCAGGAACACTGCTCTGAACAGACTCAGACTTGACCCACTTAAAGTGTTTCTGAAGGTCCTGGACATTATGCCACTCATTTAACTGGGTACATACCAACTCTGTAGCATCTGCTGTGTGATCAAAATCACTCCGATTCGTACTGTCTTCAGAATCTGTCTGCTGAAATTCAGACGAGCAATCTTCATCTTCACTGCTTTGTTCAGACGGTTCATAGTCCTCCTCAGATTCAGCAACGTCATCATATGACTTGCTCATTCGTTTCAGCTGTTCACGTTTCAACCAGATCAAACCGCGTGCTGGTGGTCCTTTATTCCGTAGAGGAGCCTGTTGTCGACAGCGACTGCAACATCTCTGCAAAAAATTCCAAAATCGGTTAATGTGCATTGAAGTGCTACATCAGTGTCGTTTTTTGAGACACTGTATAATATAATCTGACAGTTGATATGCTCAGTTGATAACTGGTTGCAAACAATAAACACAAACTATTATCAGGTGCAGTATATTTTTGGCAGATATCTAATTTTGCAAATATTAATCGCCAATTTAATAGGCATAAAATTAAAATGAAACTGACATTATTTGACAATTGCAGGAGAACCAGTCAGAAAAATTTTCATGAAAATTCTGATTATAGTAAATTAAAGAAAGTGGCTGCGTGCCGGGCTGCCCGGCACGCATTGCGTACCGGGCCGGAAGTAAATAGTTGAATGAGATATTTTATCTAGGGTCTATAGATATCCTTGGGTTTGTGTAAATTGTTTACATATTATTATTTCACTGTATAATATTGTGCTTATTCAGTAAATAAAGAACTGGAGTGCAATTTTAGAGCTAGGGTTAGGGTTAGTGTTAGGGTTAGGTTTACGGTTAGGGCCATAGAGCGCCCGTTAACACTCGCGGGGGATGGCGAGTGGTAGCGTGGTGGAGGGGCAGCCCGCGCGTGCCGGGCTACGCAGTGCGTGCCGGGCAGCCCGGCACGTAGCCATTGCCTAAATTAAAAGCAGTTGACATGCCTCTGTCAACTGTCCTCAGAGGCTAAGCGGCCAACTTGCCATATACAGCATAAAATGCTTTTTAAAAACATGATTTAGCATTATCACAGTTACATTTGAATTTTCGGCCACTACCAAAAAATGCCTAAATAGCGACAGCAGTCAAACCATTTGATATTACCACCCAAAGTGGAAACTTAAGTCTGCATATAGCGCCTAAATCTTTGCCCAAAACAAATACACTTTTGATTTGTTTACAGCAGGATGTTGGCTTACCACCAGCCACTTTAATTTTTACTGGCGCATACTGCCGCCATTGCAGCATCAAACACCCGCTTTAGATTTCTTCATAAAGTAGCATCTGGGAATACAGAGGTGCAGGTAAATTAACTGGCCAACTGCAAAACTGCATGCTAACGGTGCTTGCTAACCAAGTGAAAACCCACGTACAGTGTTGAGGTCAGACGGGACATTTGTAGCCCGCACCAAACTCATATTAGTCACAACAGTGCCGGACGAAGGTATGTACGAAATACAACTGCAACCAGCACACTAGTGCTGGAAGAGCCATGTGGGTCTTGAGCTAGCACCTGAAAGAAGAAAGTGGCAGTTAGGGCACTCGGAGGGCTGACAGTAGTTGGTTCGAGGTTCTGGGGGTCATACACAGCAAAGCTGCATTGGCCAGTCGATGTGCTGGTCCAGGGCACCATGAGATCCGCAGACACCGCAGAATGTGACTGACGACGACCGGCTGTAGCTGCAGTCGGCATACATAGTTCAGCTAGGTAATCTGGCACTTCATCATGCAAACATCATCACTGCCATCTTGAAAGTTACCCGCTGATGGATGGCAGCCAATGAAGTGTCATAAGGACAGATGTGATGTGTGTGTGACAAAGAATGCCAGAGACCGAACGAGCTGCCACATTCTGTACCAACTAAAGCAATATAGATGGAAATCGGCATTGCCGGTAAGAAATGAATTACAGTAGTCTAGGCAACAACTCACAAAAGCCCGGACTAAAGCACATGTTGCCTCCAGCAGGTACTTACATACAGTGTTGCACTAACCATACTAATCTTAACAATTACCTTATTATAACCCTCCCACCACCACCTCTCTGCATCTTCAGCCCCACAAATAAATGCTGCATTTATCCACTGTCACACATGCAAATTCCCACATTTTACCAACTCCAGTGGCTATGGAACCATCAAGACGCTTTCGCAATTTGGCGACTACAGAACAGTGCAGCACACCATCTGGGAGTCAAGCCTTGTTAGCAAGGCTAGACGCCTAGATGGCTTGCTGACGTAGTAGCTAGCCTCTGCTATTAAACGTCATTGGCAAATTTTTCGCTCACAAGTCCACGTTAATGTAGTCTACTAATATCCTTGCTGTTGGTGTTTGTTTAACACAAGTAAATTCTTCCCACAACAACATGAAATGCTTATAATTATGGAATAAGTGATGTCAAGTTATGTTAACAATATAACTTACATAAAGGTTATTTAGATAGTAAAACAAATTGAATGCACTACTAACATTGGGTTCTTAGAGTAAACAAAATGAATGGTGCCAATTATAAAATAGAATAATACTTAATGCCACTGGGATTCTAAACCCAAATTGATGCATTACAAGATGGTGTGCTCTCACGAGCTATCATGCTAATGGCAAATGATAAAATGTGGGCTTGTCACTAGTAAACTTTCAACAACAGAGCTGTAACGAATCAGCGTGACCCGTCATGTGACAGTGAATTTCTACTGACGGTTTCGTATTCACAAAATTGTAGAACTGTCTTGACGGTTCCATAGCCACTGCATTTACCATCTCCTATTATAAGTCGAACACTAAATATACAGTACTGAGTAACCATGCTGGCCAGGCAGCTGGTAAAATGTAGGCCTGCAGTTTAGCACTGGTATGGTTAGGGTTTAGGGTTAAAGATGTAAAGTTAGAGTTGGTGTTAGCGTTAGTGCATTTTATTTTTGGTCATACTTGCAGCTCGCATCACCGCGGGCCTGCATTTTACCCATAACCCCGTGAGGCGTTTGAAAAACTTCACAAAGTGCCACACTTACTCCATTACCCAGAACAGCCGCTTAGTACTGCAGAACAACATATAATAATAATTACCATTACTGATGCTACTTCATACAAATGTGAACATGAATAAAACATACTTTAAAGCATTAAAACAACAAACCTTATATGTACCAATAACTTCTCAACAACTGGAACGTCACGTCGAAAATTGTGGGAGATTAACACGCATAGGAATACCTGAATTTCGAATGTAAACACTTTAGTTTTTCTCATTTACTTGCGTATACAAACTTCTGTATTTATTATGTTTGTGATTGTGCTATAGTTAATAATTACACCATTAAACTAAAAGTCAGAATGCACAGTTGCAACAACACTGTTGCACCACGAGTCACAGTTCATGTTCAAACTGTCCTTCAGCAGCAGCACATGCTCGCAGTCGTTTTTGCCACTCTTACTGCGCCGTTGATAACATTTGCAAACTTCCCTTGTTGTAAATCCTCTCCTGCATGATTCCCCATATCGCATAGTGCACGGGGTTAAGATCAGCACTATAACATACTCGTGAAAAAAGTTGTATGAGAGATCACTACATGAGTGGCCACTGTGCTCCAAGACTTAGAAGAGGAATGTAAGGCCACTTTCAAGAACACTTTTAGGCTACTTACAGAGAGCTTGTTTAGGCCACTTTTAGAACATTTTAGGCAACAATTAATTTAACTTTTAGTTAACTAATGTCAACAATTTTACTTTTAGTTCAGTTAAATATGACTGATTTATAGACACAGCAAAATCAGGGCATAGCCAGGAATCGGGGTTCAGACCCCTGGACTCCCATGATCAAAATGTTTCAAAGCTAATTTTACAAGTCACATTTATCCCCCTTTAGAGATATTTGTAAGGCTACTTTTCAAGTTCTACCGTGTGTGCAAAAACTTAATCCATTGTGACATGTAGTCGCTGTGCACTACTTTTACATGATAATTAATATCAATTTTTGTGATATATCACACACATAAACTGACACAGGACTGTGCAATAACACAAACAGGCAAGACACATGCACCATTACACATGAAACTAAACACAACAAACTTAACCCTTACTACAGGCAGGCGATTCACCTGTGACGAACCAGATAAAATACCTAATTGAACAACATAATACTGCAATACTGATAAAAATACCATACAAAAGCAGCATAAAACATCACCGACTAGGCAGATTCATGACAGCACCTTTTCGCAATAAAACAACAAAAGAACACTCTTGTTTAACTAATGCTGACAGTTCCTTAACCTGTAGGAGTGACTCCATGCACAAACACAGTTGATTGCTTCAGTGAAGGTTTATCCTCCCTGTTGACACAAAATAGGTCTAAAAAAACTAAACCTAAAACTTAACCAGTATTTTTTTCACATGCAATGCCGCTTACCCAGTTGAGCTCTGCTGACTAAAATGATGCATACACCTATATGAACAGCTCACATGTATGCGAATTACTGTGAACAACTGGTGTGCTCAAAAGAACACAGAATATTTATAGTAATCTTCCCTCTCAACCTTCAGCTGAGATGTTGTCTCTTAGAGGGGACACGAGCACAGAGTGTCCTATCACAAAACGAGCATTGGCACAGGGGGTGTAGAGTAGAGCAGGGCTTAACTTCCCCATGAACACATAATAGGTCATACCGGGTACAGTTTTTACACGTCAAATGACCCATCCAACTATGTCAAAGCACTGAAGGAAGATGCCAGTATAATAAAAAACAAAACAACAGTCTGTTAAACACTCAATTCGTTCACAGCAGAAAAATATCCCAAAACATCGAAAATGCAATACATTGTTCTTAAGTATAGAACAGCTGCTCCAGCAACCAGTACAGATGCTAAATACAATTAATTAGCAGCCAGCACATGCTTTCAAAATTCTGAAAGTGTCACACTTTTCTCCACTGATGACCTGATCCCTTAAACTTTCTCTAAAAAACCATAGACCAGCCAGAGCTCAGTTGGATAGGCCACATTACATGCAAAAAAATACTGGAGCAGCAGCTCGAATGCATCATCAATGCACGATGCATTCACTGGCACTGCTGTGTTGTCCAGCTTGATCCAGTGATGGCCCTGGAAGCAAAACAGAGCTGGCTGTAAGCAAGCTCTGTCACACAGCTGCTTCACAGCTTCATCCATGGTGTTGACATCCTGCACACCACATGTGCACAATTTTATACCAACACTGTTACTATGAACTTAAAATTGTTAAATAACATTTTTGCACTGCATGATCACAACATAAAAAGGCAGTGTTCCCACTAATTTATAAAAAAAGTTAATATCTGTAATTAACAAATATGATATTTTATGACCATTGACAAGAAAATTCCGTGACAAATTAGTAGAAGCTCTGTCAGCGACTCGGATCCATTCTAGTGTATTGACCTGATGCTAGTAATTTATTCATTAAGTATCAAAATACCATGAGAGTACAGTGAGATCCTGGCCTCAATTAAATTGCCTGACTGTTCCGTGAGGTTCCAAATTCCCTGACTTTCCGTTACTTGCAAGCTATGATATGCACGAGGACTTCAAAGCCAAGACCAAGGTGCTGACCTGTAAGACCGAGGCCAGACCTAGAAATCTGTCAGTTGATCCAAAGTGAGACTGAACCACCTGAGGCAAGACTAAAGAGAAACACGTTGGCTGAAGGCAGCTGTGCCTCACAAAAGCAGCACTATCTCATGAATTCTACAAATCGAAGCTTACAATATACTTAAAACATAAAACAGCAACAGTCTTAGAGAAAAAAACTGTAGCCCGACGTCTGCTCTTACATTCTAAACAGTTTCTTACCCACGAGACCAAGGTGTGTATTAAGAATAAACGAAGGAACCCAGTAAACCATTAATACGCTGATGAACTTGCAACAGCATAATGACAACACAAACAGTTCAGTATGGAACTTGTGACATGGCAACAATATACCAAAATGTTGGTTTATACCACTATTTCAATGTAAAGTTTCTCTGCACAATGCAGTGGCGACATTCTCGGCTTCTTTACTCCATGGCGTGGTGGAGATGGTAAAAGAAATGGAAGCACGCGGAAGGATATCAGAGTCTTCACATCTGTCCACAAACATGAACTTATGACTAAAAATCCAGCTTTTACAAGGAAAGCAAATGTAATAATAAATAGTCGACATGCATGCCATCAGTAACTGCTGTGTAACTGTAATTGTACGAGTAACTTGAAATGCATGGCAAAGCCGAGCGTATAGCCTGCTCGGCGCCGTAGTGTGCCCCCTAGCGAATGCTTGTGAAAAACACTTACTGATCACCTGAGTGCCTAATACCCCACCCCATAGCGAACATAGGTGAACTAACCGTGGTAACAATTATCGACTCCAGCTGTACAACTTCTTTCGCCTAAACTCCAGGGTCACTAATCTGAATCTCACCAAATTTTCACAAGATGTGCAGTCACCTATCCACAAATAAGAATGGCCACTCTTCAATGCTACTGGTGGATTCAAATTAATCAGCCGACGCTGGATAATGTACGTGACAGTCATGTCTCTGGCAATGCGGATCATATCCTTATGAAGTGACCATATTGTACTGTGATTTGCTGCTAGCTGGACAAGTTCAGCCATTTTAGCATACAGTGTTTCGTCAGTTTCATTCTCTGTATACTCTCTGGGTTGCCAGTTTATGCGTCCATATTATGCCAGGACTTGGTTTGTTGCTGCTTGGTTTGCAGTACCAGCTAATCCTTTCTTTGACTTGGCATGTGTAAGCCGCATAGTTAGGCTGCCTCTGCTTGTGTATTCAATTCTTGTTTTCAGAAGTTCAGCCACAGTATAAAAACCACAGCCAGGTCGATGACCATCATCAGTTCGATCTTCAAATTGTTTGGATATGTCAAACCATCTTTCTGGTAATCATTTGCGTCTGTTCCATATCATAATTTGAAGCAACATTCTCGATTTCGTCCACTACAAATTTGATAATGCCACGTTTTTCACTAGGAGCAGGTCTGCTGCCAAGGTGAAGGGGCTTCATGAGTGACTTTGGTAGTTTGTCCCATGGAACAACAAACTTGTCGGCCCAATCACTATCAATATTGTTTGAACGAGCTGGTCGTGAACTCTGCGCAGAAGCTGGCGTGTTTCACTGAGATGGGACTGCGGCAGAAAGAGGTGGAGATGAAAGGCCACAGCTTGATGGTGGAAGTTCGTTGTTATTACCAG
>Ga0209782_1001186_pt1 | contig 13188 bp, 7 predicted proteins | sample WorMetmaBAHAMAS1_FD_187390 | JGI IMG/M metagenome (GOLD analysis project Ga0209782, IMG submission 187390) | Marine gutless worms symbiont microbial communities from Max Planck institute for Marine Microbiology, Germany - Inanidrilus... | ecosystem: Host-associated > Annelida > Digestive system >... | reverse complement strand
TTGTTTGGTCCTACCATTGACTTACGACTGCAAGAATGTGATCGTAAAGTAATGACGTAATTTCTTCCCAGTTCTACGATACGATTTTTCGTAAATCAGCATGATCACAAGTTTCTCCTAGGATGTTTGTAACTTTGGTTATTGTCGTAATTTTATCCTAAGATCATCTTAGGATGTTTTGTAAATCGGGCCCCAGATTTCCTCAGGAATGTAAGATACTCCGTACTGACTGTTGATGATTATACACAGAATGAGCATACTTACCACAGTATATGTCGTAAAACAACCACCACATAGCACTTCCTGGAGCGTATGTCATCAGCGATGCTGCATAACCTTTGTAAAAGCCGCGTACTCCCTCTTGCTGATACACAGCAGCAGTTATTGCCCGAGCTGCGTAAAAACGTGACTTGTCAACTAAAGATGGAATGACAATATTCTGTGAAACTCTACCCTTCTTCGACTGCTGAACTCCCAGACCAAGCAACTGAAGGTGCTGGGAGACGACATCAATTGGCACAATCGTTGTTTGTCCAATGACGGATGCACAGGCTCCTGCTATTAATGACCGTAGCCGCTGATCGGTCAATGGTGTTTGCTGGACGAGGTATGTTCGAACAGATTCGTATGTGCCGATGTAAGATACCTGCGAGAAAATCATCAAGTTGCTGATCCAGAAACCCCGATACAGTCCACGAGGACCCTCACTTGTGACAATTTTTTTGAAGGCATCGTACAAACTTGTGTATACGCTGCGTCCGCGCTGAAGCTGCAGCCGTGTCTTAACTAATGAGAATGGGTACAGAATGGATCGGATTGTAAGGCCACTTAATGCTGTAAGTGGAAAATACATCCGTTTATCCATCATATTCAGCTCGATTACTGTTATGCCATCACTGCTGATTGACAGTGACTCCAAATCTCCTATTGGAACATGGACAAGCAGATGATCATGCCTGTCCCTGGCATCGAAATGCACATCATGTGGCATAGCATTATTATCTTCCGAAGGCATCAGTTATGTTTGTATCACTGCTTTGTGACAGTGCCAAACACTTTTCATGAACAAGATGTTGTCACATGAATGTCATAACTGCCATTGCCTTTGAAATAAATGAGATCAGAAACAATATATTCAGGGAGCTTCTGCCTCAATGAAAAGACATAACCAGCTGGAACTTGGTAATATCAATCTACAGCAACATACATCAAATAACTTGAAGGTGTCTTTAAAAACACCACAGGATACATCAGTCTGAACTAATGCAATATTTACATATGTGTGCAAAAAATAAGCAGCAATGTCACAGAGCATTCGATGTCATTGACAATATGTATCACAACTAAGGGTATATGGGTTATGTTTGCTTACTACTTTACTTATTGGAAACATGACATAAAACATATCAACTGCAAATATGTCTTAGATAACTACACTTCTCATCTATTTATGTACATGTTAAGACTTGAGCTCATTTTCTTATACTGTAAAACATTTTTTTGACTTTTCATTTACTGCCATCTGAGTTTGCATATAATTTGACTGCACTGCAGTGCACAATGCCTAACATTTTCAGATATCTAAAATAGGCTCATAAATGCTAAGACCTCACCAAAAAGAATGCCAAGTAAAAACTAAAAAAGCCTTTGAAAAGTGTCAGATTCAGTTATTTTGCAGTGAAAGAATGCCAGCTGGCAACCCTGAATCCCTAATATGAAAAGAAATGTAAGTATTAAGGAAGTAAAAGCTAAAGAAGTTCACGAACAATAACAACTTAACAATACACGAAGAAAACTGCCTACTACCCACACGAAAATTGAGCGAAATGAAACACAGTTTGGTTTTAAGTCGATTACAAAACACAGTTATAAAATAAAAAAGCTTGATGATGCCGGGATTCGAACCCCAAAAAACACCACCCAACTACAATATAAAACACTCCCAGCTGAGCTACAATGCTTGCCTGTAAACATGTGGCAAAACGGCCATATTGAATTTTTGGGATGTGTGAAATTACATATCTAAAATTATAACGCCGGTCAGTCATGTGCATACTGGAGGAGACAGGCCTGTGCAACTATAACCAACGTAGCCAGGCCATGCTCGGCACGTATAACATGCGTAACGGTTACGCAGTGCATATTACGCCTTTTATACGTTGAGCGTTACGAGTTACGCATTTTATACACAACCAACTCCTGACACAGCCGAGTATATAGTCACTGCGTTTAACAAACTAAACAACAAACATAAGAATAAACTTAGGAGGTGGTAGAACTCAATTCTAGGATTACTTACACCACTGCCAACAAAACCTAACTTACTTAACAGATATGTACAGTTAATTAGTTATTACTACAGTCAAAGATTTGAGTTTGTTTACATTCACATATGACGTCACTGACTACACCATAGATAAAATACATTACACGTTCAGTGGGATTAGGAAGTAACACAACTTTACTTGAAGGCAAACGTCGGACTCAGGAGTCTCGGTCTCTCGGACCACAGTTTGTCTCCGACTCACCGACTGCCAGTAACGCAACTCAGCTTAACAGGAAATCATGGACGCAGATGTCAAACACCTGTAAATCCGCATCTAGATGTTTAATCTTGCATGGTAAACTAGGTACCGGTAACAAGTTAACAACTAACATTTAACAATCTTACCTTATGTATCTTGTTCACACATACATGTACACGTTTCTCTGTCACAACTCACGAAGCAGTATAATTATCGACTGCATTTGGTAGTGTCCGTGTGTGTCCGTTTGTCTGTGGGTGCTCTTGCTGTTTGAACCTGTGACGAATATTTTAAAACTTAATAATATTCGTCACAGTTTGAACCGTTTGTCCTTTGACCGTGATTTTTGGCATGAGGGTCGATAAGTAAAATAATCACTACTTTGATCCATCAGAGGCTGTATGCTTTGGCAGCAGATAAAGGGACTTTCTACGGTTCTACCAGAGTCTATACAATGTTTTTTGAGGACTATGATAGGATCATGTTCACACAGACTGACAAAGTTTTCCTACGACAAATAAGTAAAGTTGGTGTTACAATTACTTACATGAGTGTTGATTCTTCCTGTTTTGGGACATAATTCATGTTAATTATGAATTATTAATTTCTGAAAAGAATTGCTTCCTAACATTTTTACTCATCTCATTACTTTAGAAATTTCCTCATAATTCACTGACCTCTCTCATAAAACTTTTTCTGTTAAAAACCAAACAAGTCATAAATTACACAAAACTAAGGTATTCCATTATTCTGAAATAAAGCATAAGATTGAATAAATGACTAATTAAGTTAAATTAATTCAGTAAACATTTTTGCAATCAATTTGTTAACAGTTAATTGCCAAAAATTACACCCAAATATATGTCGTATGTACAAACACACAGATAAACATGTACTCAGAAGACAGTTGAATGCAATGAACATTAATTCTAATCACTGGCAGAAAAGCACCATTAATGGTTATATAAAAACTAGTCACAATTTACCTACTGACAGCCAGACTTTCGTGCATTCAAACACGATTAAAAACTGCACTGATCTGAGTAATATTAATAACATAAACATGAACACACTTAATAAATAATTCATACACAAACTAATACAAAGCAGGCACATCACAAATGTACAAGGGAACCACATTAATACACTTATTTGACAATTGTCATATGACACTGATGCAGTTCATAATTGACTATTTGCAATCAGTGCAGCAAATTACACGTTCCTAGTTCACTAGTTCTAGAAGGTAGGGATGTGCATATTGCTTAATTTAGCAAACGTATACATGAAACTGGTGTTTACAAACCTTTACATGAATAAAATGCACATGGTTCTAAGTCATAACAACAGCATAATATTTAGTAATGGCCACTGTTGACGTTAGCAAGGAGCCTTCATTTACTCTCGATTATTGCTTATCGCCAAAATATCACCTCTTTCCATTGACTGATTTAGCTCTTCCTTCATTTTTAGCAATGAATTTCGTGACTGCCGCCGTATTCATGTGCACTACTATCGTGTAATTTTGTGAACGTTTACATGTACATACATGCATACCTGCACATACCTACCTAGCAGAAAATTAAGTACATGCCATAATTGAAAGAACCCTACCAAGACACCATGGCCAGCTTAAAAATACCAGTCTCATCCATTCTAAAGACGCAGTGGAAGTGGGTATACCAATGATAAAATCAATCTTTGCACAAATTTTGATAATTTTGGGTGTAAATACAAAGAAGATACTGTGAATTGTCTAATATTACTGACATAACATAACAAAACATCTTGACCAACTCTGGTATAAATTTAACAAAAATTACTAAGCTGCAGGCTGGGCAGTGTGGGTGGATACCACCCATAGGTAATTTCCCACAATACAATCAAGACAGTCAAATACAGACACTGAATAACATCACAGCATAATAATGCAACTGACAGAACATAACTTGCTGTCACATTTTGAAGCTGATGTATACATAGCATGGTCTCAACTCTTAAGATATAGTGCATAAGTGTTATAGCACAACTGCTGGGAAATATACCGGCATGACTGAAAGTTCATTTGCCTTCAGTGCTTTAACACTGTTTCTTGGTTGTCAGGAAGAGCATCAGATCCATAAAAATTGAGTGACAGGTAAGCTAAGGTAAGGAAGCGTATAGCAGTTTGTGCTGCAAGCACCACACCGCTACGGGAACTCACGTGCCACATGGGATCACACAGTATTACCTGCCACCCGGCAGAGGTGACATTCCTGCGATTACCCCAGCCAATTAAGGCTGGTACTCGATTTAGCGACCCCAGAGGGATGCAAGGCTGAGTTGACCTAGTTGGCTTGGTTACATACCGAGGTGGTATACCCGCCCGAAGACGGTCACCCATCCCAGCACTAACCGGTCTCAACGTTGAGCAACTTCGTTCATGCAACGAACGACGCTACCACAGTGCTAAATCGCCAACCGACAGGGTATACTATCTGTCTGGAGTGAAGTGCAAATGATTTGTGTATGGTCGAGATGATGCTACTGCCATTCCATCATCTCTTGCTTCATTGAAATCAAAAATGGCTGTGCCTTTCTAGTAGTGGCTTAGCCAGGTTGTCTTCAAAAAGGGGCTCTTAAATAGGTGTTTGTTTTTTGAGAGTTCATTAGTCATTACCATACAGAATCACTTCAGCTACGTAATTTATAATTACAGTTATACATTGTTAATCACACTTCGCATAAGTCTATGGCATGTACACATTGCAGATTTAATGTCCGTCACAGTAGTCGTGAAAATGAAAAAAAGAGGATAACCAGGCTATACTAGCTAACAAGTAATCACCTAGAAAATGTTCATCATCTATGCATCGTTGAGTCAACTTGAGTATCATCAGATTAACAAAGCGAAGCTTCTCAAAAAAATTATCATGACAAGACTGAAAACAATGAAATCAAATAGTAATGGTGCATTAAGCAGCAGTAGAACTGGTTTCCATACAGAAAACAGACAAGCTGTCTGCCCTCAATATCTAGCAAAGCCACCAGACAATTGCGTAAAATGATGTATAGATGTACAAAATGTGTTATCAACACGGCACAAACTAGGGAACACTCGCAGTTTCCAAAACCTTCACAAAGACTGACTGCTGTTAAAAATAATCCATATACAACGTTTCAACAGCAAATTTTCGAGTAAATCTGATTGCCTTCACTGCTTTTACACAGTTGGTTGAACGTCAGGGAGAGAACCCGAATCTCTAAACAAGACCCAAATACAGCTAATAAACACATCGCTCTACTGCCCAACTCACAGGCAATTACTGGCTCTTCCAGTAATCACAGCAGCATGCCAGTGGTTAAATCTAACTTGCAAGGTATGACTTGCTCTTAGTGTCTGTTCTATAGTAACCTTAAATCTAGGTGGAAATAGCTGGCGAATTATAAGCTGTTAAAGTCTGCGGAACCATCAACCACAACTACAAAAGAAGAACAGTACCATCTAGAGTTGCTTTTGCAATGCAATGCAGCTAAAAACTGAGTGATAAGTTGCTGGCATGGTTATCTATCCACAGCAAGGTGCAAATAACTGGCATAAGATCCAGCTGATGGCGCTACTTTCACTGTATCATTCATTGCTTCATTAAAATCCACAACAGCTTACCTTTCTGGAGCCATCTTACCCAAGTTGTCCTGGAAAAAGGGCAGAAGATGAATCTGTGTTTTTTTTAGTGTGACTGGATCACCCATATCATGATGACCTTCGACTTTCTCTATTTGTTCCAAAAGAAAACGTTCAGGATAACTTGCACAGGTTTTCTACAGGCCAGATTCCCTTCCAGTCATGTAACAGTGTCAAAGCACTGAACGGAGCAGTACAACGACATATTTTAGTAACGCTATTTTCCATTTACTATGATATGGACTCCATATTCAAATTGATTATTAATTTTAAATTGATTAATTACCAAAATTTCAAACTAATTCTTATTCTAATTAATTAGAAATCTCTCTAATTAATCCAAGCTCTGATATGGAGCTTCTTGCTGCAGTTACATGCTGAAGTTACAATGTTGAATGCACACACATACACACACTGCCATTTTACGGCCCTATGTCCGTAACTGCCCGTCTGGGCTGGTACGAGAAGAGACATTCACCCACTCACACCTAAAACACGTCGTGCAAGTCTGTCATCATTTTGGATTTTATGACGTAAAGAACATAATAGAGGCAAGTGCGCCGACAATCCAGCTGGACGCCAGCCCATCCAGGCCATCGATGCTTCCACCTCCATCATCTCCCCAATTTTAAGCCAAATGTCCTTCCTGCAGCAACCCTCCCAAATTTATCCTGGCTTTGGACAGGCACCAAATATGCTGGATTGCATACCTGTAGGCTTGGTTGTATACCCATAGGCTTGAATAAGTGGAACAAAATTGATGGATCAAATCGCTCTTCTAAATCTGACCAATTCTTTTCAGTATCAAGGCCTACCATTCCTAAAATTTCGTGAAAATATATCTAAGCGTTTATAAGTACACAAAAATCTTCTTGGTAGAGGTAATTACAATGCCTTCATAAACGCACAATGAAAAACACACACAAAAAAATGCTGAATTTTATAATGATACAATACAATAAGAAATGCCTAGCATTTGCTGAAATGCAGAAAAATAGCCAGCTTAATTTACCACACAGCCAAAAAAAACTAAAATAGTGAAAAAGAACTAAAAAAGATCATTTCCAAAATAAAAAACAACATTTACAAATGACACAACTGCTGCCTGAATCATATAATATCAAGCAGAATAGTAAAATAGTATTCATAGATGCAAACTGTCACAAGCCGGTTCATTTTGATGCAAATTTTTCCAATATACTGATGAGCTTCAACCTTGTCTCCCGGGAACCACTGACCACCAGTTCATTTCACACAAACAGCAAGTCAAATTTATAGATAGACTACTTAAGACTACTGTGGAATAATAAGACTACAACATAGTCAATTTAGAGATGAAAACATCATACACAAAATAGAGATGTAGCCTCAAAACACTGGTCTTAGGCTTGGTCTTGCTGAAAAGGTCTTGACATTTTCAAGACCCTGTTAATTCAAATCTCTTTATAAGTAACATTTTATGATTTTAACCATAAAATTACCAATTTACTTCCATTTCAGCCATTCACTGTCAAACTAATAATCGCATGCAACATTAACCAGCATTTTGTTTTGCAATGTGCACAGTTTATGACTGTTTTGATTTAATGATCTCACACTGTGTGAAGGTCTTGAAATAAGTCTGATTTTCATATATGACAATTTAATGCTATGACTGACTAAAAAAAACCAGTCTGTAGCACACACAATGAGCCTGCATATGCTGACTGATTTTCTACTTCAAAAATATTCATTTGTGAGCAGGAAAAAGCTATTTTCATAAATGTTGCACACAGGTAACTATAAAAACCAAAAGCTGAATTAACTTTTTTTACCTTCCATTGGTAATTCTTTCCCTTATCGTATTCTGAAGCTGACACAATTGCGAAGCATCAGAATGCTGTCCCAGCAACTGGCAGACATCTACCAGCTGAAAAACATAAAAAATAATAAACATGAAATATAATACCAACATCATTTACTCCACTGCAGTAGGACAGCAAAGATATCGTGATGAGCGTATCTTGTCTGTCTACTCACTTATCTCAGAAACCGCATGTCCGAACGTCACCAAATTTTTGGTATGGTTCAGTCCTCCCCCGGCAATGTCGTAATACGTCATGTTCTTCTGGTTTTGTGGATAATGTCATGGTCGTGTTTTCACATAATGGGTCTTATGGCAGTGACACTACTGCAACAGCATCCCTGCAATGTTGTGTACACCTGAACTCCCTGCCATGTGGTAATATTTGTGTTCTGTCCTAGATAACTAAGGGTGACTGGACTAGACCAGTCTTTCATGCTACGGGTGCTGGGGCAGAGTATGCGATGTACCATTGCTTTCTTTCTTTTGATATCTACTAAAACGTAGCAAAATGACAACCACACAGATGGTCAGCTACTTTTAAATATAAACTTTCTATCCAGCTCATGCAACAAGTCTCCTAAGTTTGGGCTGGAAAAAAAATATTCGGAATAACTGTAACAGACATTTACAGGCCACACGCCTTTCATGACAACTAGACTGTCAAAGCAATGAACAATAGTTCAAAACATTTACTGTGTTATTTACTGCAAAAAGGCAAAAATAATATCTTTATCAATTACATTCAGTTACGATAATTCCGACCTGTATAGCAGCACACGCAAGTTCATCGTCGCTGGCATCGGCGGAGAGGCACTGGCTGAGTACTTGAAGTACAGGCTTCACAAGGAGTTCAAACGGCCTGTCATCACTCATTCGCATCTGGCTGAAAGTCTGACAGAGCAATGCTACACAGCTCAGCCACTTGTCAGCCGGCTCTGCATTCCTCATTGCGTCTCTCTCTACATACAGCAAAATTCACTACCTCAATCTTAATGACGATTTGCAGGTGAATCTAGGCTAGTCGGATCCCCTTAGAAGAAAACTTCCTCTACCTGTTTTTGACAAGAACCTGTGAGGACAAACTGCACAGGTGACAGGTATTGTATCGTCTGATGTAACCAAATTAACAATGTAAGGCAAGAAAGGAGACATGCAATATGCATACAACAACCGACACTTTATAATCACTCATTTGATCAATCTGCTACAGCAATAAAGAAATGCAAAATTCTGGTGGTAATTGGAGCACTTTTACTTCTGGGAATAAAATGATATGACGGAGTGAAGAACATAAATGTCAGAAGTGCAGGACCTTCAAAACTAAAAACAATTAAAGAAAGAAGACACGAGGTGGCTTGGATACATGCAAGAATAGAGGATTGTAGAATATCAAAACAAGCCATTAACTAGAACCTTTCTCACAACTAGCCAAGAGACTGCTGATGTATCTTCAAAATGACCTAATTTGTGTCAAATTGGATGTTAAACCTTAACTCGTCTTGAACCTTAATAGCACCGACAGAAAGACTTGGAAAATTAGAAAAATTTTAAAGATGGTTATGACAGATCAACATTGCCTCCTGACTGGAAGTTATAAACTACAGTCAGGGGCAGTTCTAGCACCTCAACTTTGTTGAAGGGCCAGGGGTCTCTGAATGGGCCCGCAGCGCTGACATCAGCTGCAGAGTTTTTCTAACAACAATAGGCCCATGAGTTCTAATTAGCTAGAACATAATAAAAACTAACAATGCATCCTAGTGACATTACAAAATTTACTATTATATAAATGATCATGTTGACTGCTTAATACTTACGTAAAAATAATGTCTGAAGCTTCTTCAACCACAGAGTTCTGAAACTACCACTGGCATTAACACCATCAATGTAACACAAAGAAACTGCAGTTCGGGTAGCACTATTACTCAACTGCCAATTTGCTTCACAACATTTCACCAAAATTTCTACACAAGATGCTGGACTGCCAGCATCGACTGTTACTTTCTCAGCCACCTGTGAAACGGCAAATATCTCATAATCGTCTGGTGTTAACGACAATGCATCGACCATTCCAGCCAGTTGTTCCTGCGGCGTATACACTGGTAGTGGTACTGCCTCTGAGCCCATCTGCAGAAAACGACAACAACATCAATATTTGACGGTCACAGTCTCTTAGTGGTAACGTGGTACAGCAGTTTGTGCTAGGAGCATCGTACCACTATGGGAGACTGCATACCATATGGGATCACACAGAGTTACCTCAGCTTACCTGCCACCCAGCAGAGGCAGCATATCCCACCCTTACCCGGCGATAACTGGGTAGCAGTCTGACTGTGATGTGAAAGATCACACCACGGGCAGCTTAATAAATCATGACAACCAATGCAGTATATGGCCTTTTGTATGGCTACACACCCTTACTGCAACATACTCTAGGTTAACACAGCTTTTCACCCTCAACGGGATGCTAAAATAAGCATCAGCTTTCGGGATAATTTATAATAAATGGCAATGGTGGATGTGGATGGCAGCATCTTACTGGCAGGTTCATAGTCCAGTTGCCTGGCAGCTGTAAACTGAGCAAATTCTTACCTGGTGCACAGCATATCCCACAAAGCAGAACTAGAAGTAATTCAGGGTCTCTGGATATGCTTGGTACACAGCAGGGTGGATATGACCACCCATGTGGTCATATTCATCTTACTGTGACCTTTAGTTACCGGTACTGTAAGTCAAAGCACACAAGTGTCAGCACAGTGCCGAAGCATCTGTGTATTAGTGCCGAAATGTTGTGGGCCAAACTGTCCGTTACTTTGACATTAGTACCAAAAATGTCTTGGTGCCGAAGTGTCCGAAACCAGTTTTACCTGTGACAGTGGACTACACGGCAATGGTAGTAGCGTGGTTACTGTAAAGTTATGTACATGGTTATGAAGTACATTCACCATTATTCACACTCGCCCATTTCCGCACATTAAATAAAAGAGTGATAATTGCACCCGGCCGGTCTCACTAATAGCAGACCGCACGGTCTGTCTAGACGACGACTGCATACACCTCACTAATTATGACCGCACACATGCCCGGTACACCGTATAGCCTACCAGTTAAACATCAAGAGATGACCGCAGTCCACACAAACTTGCATATTTGTATACGATTTTCACAGGTGCACATACAGCATAATTGTGCGGTCATAGTGCTCTGGCAGACTGTTATCGTTAGAGATAATTAGTGCTTGGGTCGTAATTACCATGGTCTGTACTGGTCCAGACTGTGCAGTCTGCTTTTAGTGAGATCCCACCCGGCATTATATCTACCTCGATGCTCTGCGACCAACTTTGGGAAACTAAAAATGTCAAAATACAGTGGCTACGAAACTGGCAAGATGGTTATTAAATTTTGTGACTAGCAGAACCATCAATTGAAATCCATGCGCTGCATGACGGGTCAAGCTGACTCATTACGGCTGTTTTGTCGAAACAGATTACCATTATATCTCTTGTAATGCATCGTTTTGGGGTTCGAATCCTGGTGGCATAAAGTATTTTTTCCTATTTTATAATTCTTATGTGCTTGTGGTCGACTTAAACCGGACTTTATTATGTTTTATTTCGCTTCATCTACACTTACTTAGACAAATATTTCAGTGAAGTATTTCATATTCAGTCTACAGATGACTCCATTCATTTCGTTTACTCCAAATATTCAATGTTTTACTGTATAAATAACCTTCGGGTAGGTTACATTGTTAATACAGCATAATGTCACTTTACTGTTGTGGGAAGAATTTACTTGAGTTAAACACACACCAACGTCAAGGATGACTAAAAACTACGTTAGCACACACCGACGAGTGAGAATATCGCAGGATTCCCCTGCCCCGTCCTCTTTTAACTTCAGCCATAATACGATTTTTTTTACAATTTTAGCAAAAACAACAACATATAACATAGAATACTTAAAAAGTTAAAATGCTGCAGTATTGTTGTTGTTGTAATTCTACTACAGGCCATAAGCGTTAACGGACATGGGTCATAACGTTTATAATCACGTTGTGGAATTTTGCCAAAATTATGGTCCTGTCCTGTTACCAAAATTATGCAGATTGGTGCAGGAATTTTAAAGAAGTGGTCATTTGATGCAGCAATTTTGTACAGTATCGACAGTGACCTTGCTGGTAAAAAAAACAAGTTGTTGAATTCACCACAATGGCAATTTCCTTTATAAGTTTGTTCACATCACAGTTGTTTGAAATTTCATTTTTAAAATTCACCTTTTAGTGGCCAGGTGCTGACTGACAGTGCTCCAGAGACCCCATATTAGTGCTACTGGACGTTTCAGATGCATCCCTGTATGTGTGGTCTCAGACACAGCAGACCAAAGTGCACCAAACTTATTTCAGCATGCTGGGCAGAAATGGCAACAACTATAGTTACAAATGCAGTTGACACACGATATGGGCTGAAGTGAAGTTCTGGTAATTATAAGTATTGTTACAAAAGAATAATAATGCAGTGCTTTGCAGTCAGAAAGAAACCTTCAATAGCAATTAACAACAAAAATGGGGAATAAACCTTTTGGTAATAATGGAAATAAAGGCAAGTAAAGGGGCATAGAAAAAAATAAAAAAGTGAGAAAGGAAAAACTGTTAAAGAGACAATGGTCTGTAACATATACTAACAGACTGGAACTAAGCCTATGCTAACTGTGCAATTGTAACACTAACACTTTCATAATATAAGACATAACAACCAAATAACTCGCCAACAAAAGAACAATTCACTATCATTACTGAACAACAGGATTCACACTTCAGCTGCTTTGCTATGTAGCTAGCTAGCTGAGTGTACTATCTTTTATCTCTCTTCTGTCTCAAAGAGTGACTCCAATCTGCCTTCGACTTTTCTCGATCGGCACAAGTCGACTGAGTGATTCATGGTGTGACACTGAATCACTGACCACAATCAGACAGTTGTTGTGGCTGGACTCTTGATCTCAGTGAAGGTTTGTAAAGCATGGACTCTGACATAATAATATAATATAATAATACATTTGTATAGCGCCATAGTGTCCTACGCGGGATGCAGAGGTGCTTGTGGCGCCAGTTAAGAATGAGGGAAAAGGTGGGTTTTGAGATGGCGTTTAAATGTCTG
>Ga0209782_1001185_pt1 | contig 13191 bp, 16 predicted proteins | sample WorMetmaBAHAMAS1_FD_187390 | JGI IMG/M metagenome (GOLD analysis project Ga0209782, IMG submission 187390) | Marine gutless worms symbiont microbial communities from Max Planck institute for Marine Microbiology, Germany - Inanidrilus... | ecosystem: Host-associated > Annelida > Digestive system... | reverse complement strand
TATTTTATTATGTATTGTGTATATGAATTGTATGGTTTTTACCGGCATGTAAGTGGCTGTTTATGCCCTTTGTCGTTGATGCTTAAATAAATAAATAAACTACAATACACAGAGCCGCAGACCTGCCATCGTGGTCGCCGACTGCGGTCGGCGCAAAGCTGAGCTGGTAGACTTGACGTTCGCGTGGTGCAAGGACCAGCGTCGAGGCACCGGTCGTCAGTCCGTGACCTTCAACCTCGACTGCCAGAGTCAGCTCAAAGTCTGTCGGATTGTTCACTCCCACCTCCACTGTCACGTGTTGCTGGCAACACACCGTATATTCCATTCACACTTCTATGCATCAAGCTTCTGTGTAGCTTGTGGGCATACACTATCATAGCTTAACCTTAACCCTTCAGCCACGTCATTTTTTCAACAGTTGCTTTATTATTTTTATCACTGTACTTTGTTCTTAGATTTTCCTTCCTTTCCTTTTTTTCAAAGTGTTCTGTTCTGTTTGTATGTATTTGCCTGCACTTTGTGTGAAATAAACTATATATTAATATAGCAGACTGTGGTAGTGGTTATCACCACTGGCTGCATCAACAAAGTTATTCTATGTTGTGTCTGGTTAATACTGCGATGGGTGACTGTCTTTGTAAGGGCAAACCACCTCTGTATTTAATAAGCTACCCAGGCCAACTCAGCCTCCTACCCTCAGTGGGACAAAAAAAATGAGTACCAGCCAAAGTGTGGTGACGATCTGCAGCTGGTGCATGAAAGCACTGTGCAGGCACGGATCATTCTATTTGTGGATAAATGCGGGGGTGGCAGGTATCCTTTGTCAACACGTGCCACATCCGAGCACGCTACAGATGAATATGGCTCATCGTTGGGTGCTATACAAACATCTCGGTTACTTATCTTCACACAGAGCAACACAAAGGTGGCACCCTGCTGGCTGGTGGCACAGAGAGGATGACGAGGGACCACCCACACATCAATCAGTGCATCCTCACTCCACCAGCATCACCGTCCACTCATCAAGCGTCCAGAGTGAACCTCCACAATGGTTCCCGATGCAAGCATTTGCATGACTGAAATACAATACGTCATCATTCATCATTATTCGTTTATTAGACATATGATGCGATATTAAAGATTAGCTTGCGCTCAGAAGCTGGCAGAAGCCAGTTTAGTCTACCGCATGGAACCAAAAAAAAACAAAAACTATTAAAGGAAACAGAAACTAAAAACAAAAATATCGGATATGCTCAGAAGAGTTGGTAAATGGTAAGAATCTATGAAGTCAGTCCTGTTGAAAAAGGAAGATAGGCATAGTGGAATTCAGACTTGTAGTAGTGTGTATCCGGCACTGCTTGGAGTGCTGCTAAGGCTGGCTGATAACTGTATGTAACTCAGACGATGTAAACAAGTACTTACAAGACAGGGACACGAGACTGTCAGCGTGTCCTGCGGAGCTGCTGGTGAAACGTCGACATTGACCACGTACCACACATAGTAGTTGATCGCTGACTCTTCTTCAGCTTTTGTCTCAAATGGGTCAAAGTCCTTTTCATCACCATCGCTGTCCACCTCTTTGCTACAGTGGACACACCAGATGTCGACTTCAAGGTGCATTTCGACATTAATCATGGCATAAATATCGCGGCTATTTGGATCTTGCAGAATTACCTGCAGTCAGTAGTATTTACAATTCAACTAAATTAATCCAGTGACGGTAACTTCAAAGAAATTCGACTTTCAGTGAAATTTGGTGTTTATTGGTCCGATAAAACTTGCTGCTAGAATTATTTTTGTTTCTTTCACTGTGTGAGCGGCTGGTTATCCTTCCAGCCTTCAGCTAATTGTAATTTGATGGCATTGACTGAGCAACAGTAAAGCCAGCATAAACCTGCACTAACCATCCATCCCAAACATAAACACTCATTCCAGTTGTAGAAATGTGTGATGGCAGGCATAAATGTGTAATCCTTCGTTAAAATGTACTATACTGAGGTCCGGTTGCACCATCCATACTTAACTTAAGCAGGCCTTAAATCTCCAATTAACTCTGACTTAAGTGGAGATTAGTAAATAAACGCGTTGCACCATCGCCACTTAACTGCTAATCAAGTGGAGATATAATTGGCAATTTAATGACTACTTAAAGTTAAGTGGCCATTAGCTAAGTGACGATTTAAGTAAGGTTGGTGCAACCCGCCCTGAGTGCCTTAGAGACAAACAGCCAGTGGCATCGGAGCCATGGGATAAGGGGGATTGATCCGCCAGTTTTAAATCCAAGGGGGGATAATCCTCTCCACTTTTCAGGCAAAACTGCATGTAAAAATTACGTTACACGGATGCTAATATCTACAAATGAATGAATCAAATGAACACAAACAATCAAATGAACACAAACACAGCTAGAGTACAGAGTAATCACATTATCCCCCCACTTCCAAATTCCCTCCAACGCCACTGGCATCATATACAAAGCTTTTAATTTTTATCAGATTACTATTTCTCTATCATCTCCATTTAACATGAACCACAACGTCTTTACAGCTAACATGAAGTCAACGCAGTCTACTGTACTGTGCTGGAAACGACAAAAATAAGAAAAAGCAGTGACTGAAAACAAAAATGATATAGCTCAAAAGAAGAAATGGCAACAGATAAAAGTCTGCAGAATCAGCCCTGGGACAGAAAAGAGTTTATGGTAAAAAGAATTTGTGGAAGAAGTACATTTTGAGCCATAAATAAAAGACTGAAGAAGTTATAGATGGTGACTTGACAAAAATCAACAAATTCAGGTAAAGGACAGTTAAAACCCAAGAGACCTGAATGAAGTTGATGCAGCGAGGCAAAAAGGTCGTTTCAGAGGCAGACTGAAGCATATCACAAGAAATGATTGGTTATTTGCAATGAAGATGTTGTATGTCATTCCTGCTGTTCTAACATCAATGCCAAAGAAACCTAAAAACCTGAAAAAATCACCGACTGTCCTCAAATTCTTTTGACAGAAGGGAATCTGCATTTTTACTCCAGCTCTCCGATGATATTACACATGAATTGAATTGAATTGAGCAAGGTTTAACGTCCCACCAAACACATTATAGGTCATATCGGGGACGGGTTTTATGGGTCAAAAGACCCAACCAACAGTGTCAAAGCACTGAAGGGAGAGAGGTCCTAAGGACCAGGCTTCAATCCCACTAGGTCCACCCCTCTGTGCTGACAATAACACAACATATATGCAGTAAGAAAAACAAAAGCACAAAATGCACAGATAAACACAAAATCTAGGCTATGCACAAAATACACACTAACTCCCATGTCATAACATAAGTCGTAATGAAAAATCAGAATCAAAGCCGGAACATACGTCGTCCCTGGTTCACGAGCAACAAATGCGAGCACTCCACGGTAACTGCCACGCCTCAGTGGCCGGACGGACAGGTCGTAATAGCCAGTGTTGCCTGACAGTATGACCAATGACTCCGCCCCACTTAGAATATTCAAATCTGACTCGGCCTACACATCAACACATTGGCTGAATTAATTCACTTACACTGCGCAGTGTGCAAACTAACATAATACGATATGATACGATGTTATGAGATTAACGTGTGCTCAAAAGCTGGCAGGAACCAGCTTAGTCTACTGCATGGGACCAAAAACAAAAACTAATAAAGAAAAAAAGAAACTACAAACAAAATCGGTTATGCTCAGAAGAGTCGGTAAATGGCTATGAATCCATGAAATAATGTACTAATTAGCCTTTTTATCAATAATTATCTCTCGCCTCATTCAAATCTGGAATGGTCTTGTCCTGACGGACGCCAGTAAATGAGCATTGTTGATGTTGTTGCTACTGACAACAGAATGAGAGTGATAAGTACTTCATACAATCGCAATAAAAGTTACGTCGTAAAAGTGATTACAAACAAGAAAAATCTAACATTATGTTTATAAGCAGTCTTAAGAGCTTGATAAGGTATTGGAATCAACAAACAGTGTTATCCTCCGACAATGAAGAAACAAATATGTAAACTCGTTGACTAATAACACAATAACATATATCAAACTCACAGATCGTAACAAAATTTTATGAAAACTTGTCCTCAATTTTTTAGGCAAATCTTGTTCACAAAAAATAACAAAAATGAGGGGAAATAAGGCCTTGCCTCGCAGAAACATCAACTGTGCCAAAAACGACGATTACTTGTCACTGGCAAAAAACAGTTAACAATGCTGCAAAGTAAATAAAAAGCAAGCATAAACATACCACAAACTCTAACTTTCGCTTTGTCAAGTTCGGTACACGCAAAACCTGTTGTACTCTACAAACACACAAACATCTCAAGCTTTTGTTGTTCTTTGCGAGCTAAAGCTTACATCCTCCATTTGAATGCCGCAAACTCTCCGCTGACAGTCAGACACAGAGACAGAAATACACAAATAACAATGATGACACAACATTTTGGCTTCAAAGATATAACGACACACTGCAAAAAGATGGAATTAAAATTAAAACGTTTTGAAATGTGGGATGCAAATTATAACACAGATTAAACATCTTGATCACTTACTGCTGCCGAGCGGTCATCTTGAGGTTGATGGTGTCGATCGGTAGAGGTTTTTCACCTTTGCCTCGCAGCGTGAAGCAATGTTCTACGCCATCGGCTTTGTTCAACAGAACTAACTCACCCTGCCACAGCACACACACGAACACAACAGATTTGTCACCACACAACAACATACACATATAGGCGACTAATATATCTAACACAGCATAACAGAGCATTATCTTATCTCGCAAGCGCTTTCATTGCCATTCTGTCCAACCAGTTTATTGCATCATCATCATCGGCAAGATAAAGCCTTTGCCGACCACCATTATAAAGCACAGTTAATGGGCACACATTCACTATACGAGATATTGTCTGGACCACAGCTGCTGTGCCAGCAAGTGAAGGGGAAGCCGTCGTACAATCCCCGACAAACATGGCCGTTGCCAAGATTGCGGCTGTTGACTTCACAGACTTATATTAAATATTCTCGGTTGACCAACAAAATGACGTCAAAATGACGTCACTCTAAAGTGTCACTCTACCGGCGGCCTGCTCGCGGCCATGTTCGTTGGGGAATATCTGCTAGCCAATCGACGGCTTCAAACGCTTCTCCTGTTTTGATTGGACGTAAGAAGTCTAGTGAATATTTAATAGGTCTGTGCTCTGGACCATCCCACATTCGCACTTGTCAGATGATGCAAGGCTCCATTTGTGTAGATTTGCAGCATCCTAGCTGGCCAGAAAATGATTCATTCGGCACATTAGGCAGCCAGCATAAAGGGAGCAAGTACGGTGATTGCTGCTGGACAAGTCCGCGCTTTGAGTTCTGTTCTGTGCTTCAACACTGTTGCCATGGTGACAGAAAAGGCATCTAGCCGAGAAAAAGTTGTGCCATTTATCCTCAAAAGTTCCCATCGATAACAAGTGCATGAAAAAAAACTGCGGAGAATGAGCTAACTGAGGTTTGACATTTCTCTGTTCAGAGCAAAGTAACCATGTTCACCATGCATATCAGCATGTTTTAACACCCTAGAGACTTACGTGTCCTTGTCTCTTTTCTCTTTTGACATTTTTCTGGCAATTTCCCGGTGATCTTGGTTAGCAGATTCCCCCACAGCTTCATCCCTTCACTTACTCCACATGAGGACCATTAGAAATGATTAGTGCAGGTCTGCTATGGAGCTGGATGCAACTACCATGTCAAAGCCCTCAATGGACATCGGAAAAACAGCCCAACCCAAATGATGCCGCCATTGCCATGTGATCATCTGGGACTGCTGTGACACATCACAACAACCTTGATGGATGGAACATCAGCAGGAAGGAGGCTGCTAGACCGAACCTCACTTACTTTCGTAAAAATGAACCAAGTTTCAGTTCAGTTTTGCATTACTCACACCTTTCTGTTTACTTTGGCTAATATAAACTGTCGGCATACACGGGAGCAATAACTCGCACCGAGTCCAGCAGAGTGCAGCTATTACCTCGTCCGCGCCTTCAGACAGCGGCAGAAACTTCAGCGGATAGTCGGTCACTTTGCCGGCGACCGCATTCAGCACATCTGGACCCGAGAACGACTTTCCGCTGATCGTTGCCACCATCACCCAGTTATCCAGAGTCTGGTTCAACTACCAACAACACCACCACAAATTATAAGTTTAGTCCACATCAGCTCCAAGCAGTGCTAGATGTGGGCTATTCTTAAATCTAGGCTAAAGACATTCCTTTTCTCTCAGGCTTTGTCTCTTCCGGTTTCTCACTCTCACTAGCACATCCCCTGGCCACATTGCCTCTGAAGTAATGACGATAAGGCACTATACAAATGTGTGTATTATTATTATTATTATTATGCATGTCTTGACTTGGCCTAGTCTGCGTGTCTGTCTCTGGGTTAGTAACACTGGTAAGCCCTGCAAAAATGGCCGAACTGATCGAGATGCTGTTTGGGAGAAAGACTTGCATGGGCCAAAAAACCATGTATTAGATGAGGTACATAGGTGTCACCTGGCAAACTCGACTGAATGATCGGTGCTCGGCAGTGAACTGGGCTGTGTATTTTTCATTACTGTAACAACTCATTTACGGTATAGTTTCCTGACACTGTAAACACAATGAATATTAACAAAATAACAGGTTTGATAACCAAGACCAAGACGAAGGCAACTCAACATCAAAATCGTCATCATCACCATCATCATCATCATCATCAGCAGCAGCAGCAGCAGCAGCTGCAGCAGCAGCAGCAGCATCAAATAAGCAACAAACTAAAAGCAGCCATCTGTCTGACCACGTAGCTATAGTGCAAACATGAACAATGGCACAGTGACATGCCCTCACAATACCCCTCTCCCCTTGCAGATGACAGTTTGATGCGGGCATACAGTTCAGCCACCTAGTGAATGGAACAGACACGGAAATGTACAGAGAAACAGATCACAGCACTACTTTATGCCCACTACCATAAAGTGGGGAGGGCATAAAAAAATTCTTACTCTAAGTTACACTAACCAAGTTAGCAACATTTTCCTCCTGTGACTGTAAACTCAGAGGTCTATGAACTTGACCTAGTTAGCGTCAAGGCGAACTAGCAAGCCAAATATCTACAGGGTGAGTCAAAAAAGTAACAGTAACACCTTTAAGACTTTTGTATATATTCTTGTGGTAGTTGTTGGTCATTCATATCCTCATCTATTATCAATTTTGGTCCACTTATCTCAATATCTGTGAGAACTGTAACACTTTTTGTAACACTAACCCCAAATTTTAACAGTTCATTTCAGTTTATTACAATCATCATAAACAAACTCATTACATTACATGAAATCATAAATAATAGTGTTTGTAAGTAACATTTATGTCAATGATCATATATTATGCTCAAAATATCCCCCATCAGTTGACACACGGGCCTTGAGTCACTTGCGGAAGTCCTTCACACCTTTAGCAATGGATTTCTGTGGCAAGGCAGTCCAGATCTGCTGCAGTTTATCCTACAACTCGGAAATTGTTTTGGGCATTCTCTGTAGCTTAATGGTTAGCTTCCAGCATTGCGCCCAAACATAATAATCTAGTGGATTGAGGTTTGGCAAATTTGGCAGCTATTCATCCCTGTTAATGAAGTCGCTGTAGTTCGATCTCAGCCAGTTCAGAGTGACATATGCAGTGTCAGCAGTTGCACCAAATGGACTCCCAGTTCGTTAAATTTTAATGTAAACTCTCCAATTTTGGGTATAATTTGGCTAAGAAGGGCTTACCATAAGTCAAGATATTGTTAAAAACTTTTGGGGGGTTACTTTTTTGACTCACCCTGTAGAATAAAAGTCATTTTATTAAAAAGTCTGGACACAAAGACACACACAAACACACACACTTACACTTAACCAGTTACTCTACTTGGATCACTAAACCGATTGGCAACAATTAGGAACTAAGAAATATGCATAAAGTCTTGTTGTCAATAAACAAAAGATCAAGAACAGACAAATCCAAAACGGCAGAAAAGAACTGTCCTAAAATGATCTGCAGAAAAGCAGGTCAGTGTATCTGTGCCTTACAGCAGTGTATTCTAGGAGAAACCATGCAGCCCGAGAATAACTGACTTACTATCGGAATGTTCTGCACGACCGGAATGCTGACAGGCGACACAAAGTCAATGTTTGCTTTGTTGCCCTCAGACGACACTACACAGCAGATCTGAAACACACGGACATCACCGGCTGACAGCTGGTTCCCGGCTCCCCCGCCAGCTTGCTCGCCACCGCGGAGAACTATCCGACACACGTATCGGCCGGACTGCTCCGCCTGGAAGTTGACTGTCAGTGGAATGAGGTTATCAACTACACACAACAACACATGCTAGATTGTGTGATTAACTGAAAAAAAACCACTCACAAAGTCCCTCAGCAAGACACGAAATAAGTGTGCTAAAACTCTGCAGCTGAGAACTACACTTCAGGCAGTTTTATTCGGGCAGCAATTGAACTGCACTCATATGAAATTCAAAGTGCATTTTGAAAATTCTGGCTGCATTCAAGAGTTATACACTCGGAATGTGCACGTATTATTTGAAGCAGGTTCATAGTGAATTCTTAGTATTCGAATGGCATTCTAAAAAATGACATTGCCGCCGGAATGCAGCTCAAAAATTTTTGCAAATTGTTAATTTCTTGCAACATTCTGTTTGATTCTGTGTGACGGGGGCTTTACGATGCAGGGCAGTACTTCATTTTTTACAACAATGCTTTGACACTGGTGGCTGGGTGTCAGGGACTAAGAAAAGAATTTTGGCTGTAAAAATCTGTCCCCTTTATTCCCAATTGTTTTCTTCCAGGAAAAACAAAATGAGGAACCGGCTAACCCAAGTTAACTTCAAGGATGGACAAATAAACATAAAAAGATGCGCACAGAGAGGAACAGTTACCTGATGCCGTACAGGCACCATACGTAGTCGGGGTTGGAATTGTCAGCTTCGCAACAGCAGGAGTAAAATGAGCCACATCGTCGACCTCAATGGTGTACACTGTTGAGTCGTCACTGCTGTTGTTATTCGACGAGTTGTTCTGACAATACAACAGCATCATGCTCAACGACCAAGCTATCGAGCATTCGCCGATTTCAAATCACAAGCATGACACACACGTTACAGTGGCTTTCCAATGGCGCCACACCTACAGTTTGATTGCAATAACTTAAAAGCAGCGGACCACAAAGACAAGATAAAAAAGATAGCTTCTGCTCATTCCTCTGCTGGCACTGCAGTTTCAATGCAACCAACAAACTCATTACTTCAGACTGTATCTGAAGGTCTGCAATATCATGTTTATACAGTCTGCACAGGCTCGGCATTAAGGACTCCAGAGTCCAGAGCACAGAATGGCTTGATCTATCCATAAAACAGATATGATATATACGGCAGATTAAAAAGGTAAACCCCTACAGGTATCTTAACTGTGTTATATTTATATGCAAATAAAGCCTTTTTGTCAGATATGAGTGTAACCCAATGATACGCAATATATATATTAAACTATTTAAATATTTTACTGACTAAAAATTCTATGTATTACAACATACCTGATGCCATGCTGAGACACACTAGCAAAAAGGAAAACATGATTAAACTCTAATTGAAAACTGGAAAAAAAGAAAAACAGTATGGCACAAAAATGTAAAAAAAAATTTCCAGGTAAATGAAGCTCAAGTATGGACATCAACAAGTTTCTTAATGGTAGTAAATTTTTATAATGGTATCATTTTATGTACTGTAGAAGATGACAATAACTTATCTTGATTCCTGCTAATGTATCACAGAACATTTAACATTATAACAGTAAAAAAACAATTTGACTACATATTGTTAGTATCACAGAACATTTAACATTATAACAGTAAAAAAACAATTTGACTACATATTGTTACTCTGAATGTATTACGATAATATTAAAACTAATGTTTCTCTTGCACATCTGGTATTGGTACCACCATAAAAGTAAATATCAGGTATACTATTTGATCCGTCGTGTACTCTGCTGCCGTACCAGTGACTGAGAGAGAAGGGCATCAATCTGAGGATGTTGTTGGCCAGGCAGCGAAGACAGAATCTGAACGGTCTTCATCATCACCGATCCACTGTTGAGTGTTCCGGTCAACAAGTGCCGATGAACCTCAATCTCAGACATCACCTGACACCGTAGTATCACACACCTCGCTGTAACATCTCAAATCCACTGCAGTCCATCTCGTTCCCCTACTCACACATTTAACAGCTATTTTCAGGGATTAGCCAGCTTCCCTCTTCAGTTTTTTTTCTCTACTTATTTGGGAAAAAACTCTTGAAATAAGTGGCACAGGATTTTTACAACTGTATAAATAAATACACTTATAATACACAATAGTATAGTGTAAAAGTTTATATGATGTATTACCTTCAACATTTCATGTCGATCTTCCGTTAAGGATGGACAGTCACAAGAAAATTTAAACTCCTTCATCCAGTACTACTTGAAAGTTGTTGTAAACTTGTGACACTAAAAATTAAATTATGCTGTTTAGTTTACTGTATGCAACATATGATACAGCAATCGTGCAGTCTGAGGCAGGCTGCTTCCAGCTGATCAGGCACAGACTTTAGATTTTTTCGGAATTTTCGCAGCTCAATTTTCGGGACTTACACACAGCCGTAGTTCGTTTCGGGGCCCTAAAAAATCAAGTGCTGTATTTCTTTTCTTTTCATACTGCCCAAACTCCTTACTTATCTGAACTAATCACCCACTATCTTCCACCCAGAGCCTTACATTCTTCCAACACAAATCTTCTGGTCAGACCTTCCAGCATCACTACTAATTTTTCCTCCCGAGCATTTTCTGTTTCAGCATCATCAACGTGTAACTCACTGCCTGCACACATCCGCTCTCTTGACAAATTATCAACCTTCAAACTTCGACTGAAGTCCCACCTATTCCAGTCTGCTTTTGACGTCTAGTCACCCTGTGCCCGTGCCTCAGATTCGTTTTACGATTTTGGCGCCGTATAAATTTGTACGTATGTATGTACGTATCGGGATCTGTTGTGACAGCAGCAACTGTGAAGATCAGCAGACAGCTTGCCATTCGTGCGGCAGCAGTCAACGCCTTCTGCTTGGCGACGTTGCGTGATAAAATGTGGATCGTCTGAGTCAGCTGCTGCTGCATCGCGGCCCTCCACTCGACCATGTGACCCAGTTCAGCATCCTTCCTCGCACGCGGGAACAACTCGCCTGTACGACAGACAGTGGGTGAGGTCAACTTTGGCTAACACTAAAGGCTTAGACCAAAAGATGCACATTTAACACAGGGAATTCCCAAGTTAAGACTGTTTGGTTCAACTTAGCCTTTAGACTTAGCGGAAGTTGACCTCACCCAGTGACTGATTAAGGTTTAATGTCCCACTCGACATAAAACAGCTCATTCTGGAAACACCACTCTTCCCAGCCAATCTCTTGGCTAGTACCGAATAAACCCAACAAACGAAACAAATGGCAATAAAAGCACTCACAGTATAAACTGTCATAAAGCAGCTCTAATTTGCTTGCGAGTTCTGGCACTGTATAAACTATATAAAACTAATTCGAATGACTGATGACTGAGCTACAGAATGCAGCATATATTACCTGGAGCATTATTCAACATGGGTATTTCCTCTGGCAGAGGCAGCAGGGCATTGCCGTTGATAAGATAAAGCAGTTCGCCGACAGAGTCGTCGGACAGAATCAGTGCACACTGATGGCTGCCTGGAGAGAATGGAAGAAAACTGATCTCAATACTTTCAGAGGCACCAGGTGAGATCTTGATCGACTGAGTGATGGCAAAAAAGGACCTCAAACGACTGGGCGACGCATCTAAATCAACAATTGACAAACGTAAGGCTGTAGTCACATCATCATCATCATCATTTATTCGCTCAGTCAACATCAAACAGTCATGTACAGCAATGCAATATAGTGCAGCAGGACAGCAAGGTCCAAGAAAGGACACTGACAGCTGCCTGAAAAAGAAGCATGATATGACCGCAATGCACTTCACAATCAATCAACAGTACAAATAAGAAAAGTCTACTTTGGCAATACTAGATCTAAAAACAGATAACTTTGAAAAGTTTACAGTTGTTGGCAATGCATTCCACACACTGCACGAATGCACGAAACAGTTCGTTCATTCGTTCGTTTGTTCGTTCTATCAGGGGTGGAGGTAGGCTGTTGGCAGTCTTTTGACGTGCCTTCAGCCTATCGCCAGCGCTGAGGCCTAGGCCTGGCCCAGTGTGCTTCCCCTCTAACCCTGGGGCTTGTATTGTATATTTATAGAGCCCAGCTTAGCCAGCGGGTTTCTCTGGCAGGGTGCCAAAGTGCGGCCCTCCTATAGGACTGCTGGCCCCTGCCATCTGTTATCCACACCGGCGGCTCTCACCACACCCAGACGCCCCCAATCCGGGTGTGATGGCCTGTCACATTTGTAAGAGAACATAGCCGAACCCTATGTAGCTGCCCGAGAATTTAATCTCATAGCATGCAGAAAACCTGACTCGACATGCCGGCAGCAGCAGGAGTCGAACCCACACTGCCGAGCTAGCCAGCCAGACCCATTGCACTGTGGCTCAGCATATTAGCCCACTGAGCCACGGAGGCAGGTTGAAACAGAGTTCTTTCATGCCAAAATAAAATTTGTTTATGTTAAAAAATGAAAGATCGGTTTATATCAACTACTCAGAGTATTAATTACATGGCACAAATATATAAGGTAAACATTGTTGATCTTCAGTTTACTAGGGAGACAACCTGCTAGTGACATCAGTCATATACCCAGCAGGAGGCTGTAATTATTTTCTGTCAGGCCAACGGTTACCTTCCCAACTGCAGAGCAGTGTATGCCTTTAACATGCAAATCTTTATTTTATTCACTACAGTTTAGATGTGCCGTCACGAAACTACTCATCAACTCGCAGTATTGCTGGTTTTATTGCAGAAACTCATTTTTATAGTCAGCTATGATGTTTGTCATCTCAGTTCTACACTGTGTCTCAAAAAAAACGACAATGACGTTCTACGCTATAACTTCAATGCACATCAACCGATTTTGATAATTTTTGGCAGAGATATTGCTGA
>Ga0209782_1001184_pt1 | contig 13194 bp, 12 predicted proteins | sample WorMetmaBAHAMAS1_FD_187390 | JGI IMG/M metagenome (GOLD analysis project Ga0209782, IMG submission 187390) | Marine gutless worms symbiont microbial communities from Max Planck institute for Marine Microbiology, Germany - Inanidrilus... | ecosystem: Host-associated > Annelida > Digestive system... | reverse complement strand
ATTAAAATCTATATATAAAATAGGCCTACTGATGTTATTGAAACTTCTAGGCCTAGATCGGAGAATGTACTGTGAAAGACTTCTCATTTAACACCTGGACACTGCATGGACGCCGTCCAGGGTGCATTGGTTCAAGAAGTGGCTGGACAGCGTCCAGCCTTAAAAAGAAGTGCCTGGACGCTGTCCATGACCGTCCGCCCACACTTTAAGCACTCACCCTAACCCTGCTATCGCTAAACATCCACCTGCCTCTGTGGCTCAGTGGGCTAATGCTCTCAGAGCTGCAGTGCATTGAGCCTGGCTGGCTAGTTCGGCAGGGTGTGGGTTCGCTTTCCGCTGCTGCCGGCATGTCGAATCAGGTTTCTGCATGCTATGAGATTAAATTGTCGGGCAGTTACAAAGGGTTTGCCTGTGTCCTCTTTCAAATGTGACAGGCCATCACACCCGGATTGGGGGCGTCTTGGTGTGGTGAGAGCCGCCAGTGTAGATAACAGATGGCAGGGGCCAGCGGTCTTATAGGAAGACCGCATGTTGGCACCCTGCCAGAGAAACCTGCCAGCTCAGCTGGGCTCTATAAATATACAGTACAAGCTCCAGGGTTAGATGGGAATAGTGCACTGGGCCAGGCCTAGTCCTCAGCGCTGGCAGTAGGCTGAAGGCACGTCAAAAGACTGGCAGTGGCTTCCGCAGCCGCCCTGCGTGACAACCGCGGTAGTGGCCCAGACGTAAACAGTGACGTGTATGCTGCAGTCTGCAGACAGCCTAGAGCCCAAGAGAACGTACGCGCTCGACCACCACTGGGCTCGGCTGAAAGGCCTTGGTATACAGTGCCAGCAGGTGACCGCGAAAGTACACGTATGGCGGGCTAGCTGGTGACATCACAGCCAAACCGTTGCGCTCCATTGAACACGCTTCATCAAATATGACAATCTTTCTCGCGGCAAAACTTCAAAAAGCCTCGGCAAATCGTCAAGGCACACAGACATCCGTCTTCTCAGCAAAATGACAAATACAAACATGTAAGAAAAATAATGAAACAAGTCCAGAATCCACGAGAAAAACAGCAAAAACTGGCAAGCATCTGAACACGACCGACAGCCACAAGTTATAGATAACAAATATCGTAATAAAACAGTGGCACGTTAAAATCAGGACCTTCTAGATATTGTTGAATTGCATATTGAGTTATATTTTACATGTTTGTTTTAGAGCCGACTCAGATCTATCGTTACCTTCGTACACGCCATGCTCTTTCAGTATGTATTATTCAGCTTCTTGTGGCTAGTGAATATTCATTCCATTTTCTTTATCTTTGAGAATAGGCTGCTCCATTTCAGTCGGTAGGTCGTAAGAGGCGACCAAACTTGAGTTTTTAGTTGTTGAGATTTATTTTTTGTTGTGGCGCATTTATGTTCATGCCACATAATTGCTTATGTTATATTAGTTATTGTATAGCCTAGTTTTACTGTATATTTTCTGTAGTTATTTCTGCTGGTCTTGAGTTTATTTATCACTATTAACCAAGAGATTGGCTAGGAAGAGTGTCTCCAAAGTCCAAAATGATCTATCAAGTTGATGTTAAACCCTTAACTCATTAGATCAGTGTGTAATAGTGAACACTTTATATGCTGATGTCATCTTCAGAAGTGATTGGTACATGATATCCTTCCTGGCACCAAACATGGTATAACTATCTGGATCTCGTTACTTGTGCTGTCACTATGACTTCTGATGGAAGGCACATCACTGTTTTTTTTACATCAGTTGTCTGATGTAATTACCCACTTATTTCAATCAGTTATAATATATAATTAATTATAAAATATTTGAATTGACACGCATGAAACTATCTGGGCAACAGCTTATCTTTTTGTAGCCAAAAATCTAGTGTAACAGCCTTGTGGTGTTTCTCAAGTTCTGCACACACTGATATATCTAATCTCTTTTTAGAGATTGGATTGTCATGTCTTGATCATGAATGCCTAAAACATTTTCTAATTCAGTTATTTAACTGTGATTACAATAGGTCACTTTATTTGTGTTAGCAGCATTTTAATGAATTGTGTATGTGTAATTTTAGCCAATATTTCTCAATCGAACGCTTAGTTACATGGCAGGACGATCTCACAGGAAAGCCAACACTCGGTAAAATGCTAATATTCTATGTCGCGTAATGCCCGAGATTTTTGGATTTCACATTTCAGTGATTTCATGCATCTCAGAATATCAGTATTGTAGTGGAAATAGTGTTTTGGCTACAATGTTGTTTTTTTGATGAATATCTGTTTCGTAGTTAATAAAATCATTTTGCCAGTTTTGGCTGTGATCCAAGATGCAGTGTTATTTTCATCAGTACAGCCTGATTGCTGTGGTCACATCTTCACTGTCCGGCAACCTTTTGCAATAGGAATTGAATTGATGTTAAAAGCCAGTATCCTGGTCTTTCTGTTTACCATTGTTTTCAGCGTATACATGCATTCTAAGCTGCAGTTTGTTGATGATGTGTTTTTATTATATTGTCAATAATGCCTGCTATTTATTCCTTGTAGGACATCATTTAAAGTAGATTCTATCCTGGCGCAAGTTGAGGCTGAGCACAGAAAACAATTGCATAGGTTCAGCATTGTGCTTATTTTATTTGTTGGTGACTGTGTTGTGTTTTTGGTACAATATACAAACTGTTTGGTGCACTGTTGTAAGTTATCTGCCTGTAGAAGGCGCTGAATCACTTACACATTTAGTAGACTTTAACAATTAAAGCTGATCGACCGCTTACGCGCGACTCGTAGAACGACCTGCTCTGCACCAATGGTTCAAACGGGAGAGTGTAAACAATTTTCACTGTTTGACCTTGACCTTTGACCAACATCTTGACCTACAAAGGTTGACCCTCATGCCAAAAATCAAGGTCAAACGGTTCGAACAGGAGAGCGCCCACAGTCAAACGGACACACACATAAGGACAAACGGACGGACACACAGACGGACGGTACCAAACATATTATCTCCCCTGCTACGCGGTCGATAAAAATAACGTTTTCGAGACAATGCTGACATTTCAACACACTGATTGTTTGACATTACTGGCTTATTATGCTTCAGTTATACAGAAACTGAGCTTGTATCTATTCTTGTTTCCATGACCTAGGGTTTCTTTTATTAGAGCCTGTACCATATCTTAACTGTTCACTGCAAAGCTGTACTTCATAAGATGGAGATACATTAAATGTTCATCATAAACTGCTAATATTCACTCTTGTACATTTGACATATTACTGTAGAATGTACCGGGTGCGCCATAAAAAATACCGCAACACACAAACTGCGATTAATCCAATACGCGTTGATTTTTTTTTACCAAATTTTCCTGGTTGATATAACAAAATTCCCTACAGACGCAAATGCGTTAGAATTTATTTATTTCTCCGTTTGCCGAAATGGCAGAAATGCAAACGTCAAGAACGAATTTCGTAAGTGAACATTGGTGATTTTGCTGGAGTGCCCGAGTTCCAACTTGCTTGTAACGTCAATGTGACATCATATTTTTATTTCTGTTGACGTGTAAATAAAGAACGTATATTTTAATAAATTTTACATAATTTGAAGTGACAGTGATACTACTAATGATTTGATTATGGAGAAAATATCATATACGAAGATAAAAGGATCCAGACTTTGCGAGAACTTGGCTTGGCGCAATCGACTCACGGCGTGCATTAAAGCCGAAGGCGGACATTTTGAACACACTGTTAATTAAGTGTTCATTGTCTCATAGTATAACAACTAATTAAGCTCCTGCAATATTTTGAACATTAGTTCTCATCGTCGAGGATATGTGTGCTGTTGGTCATGTTGAGCTGATGTTGAGTAGCGAAAATCGAACATTGACTTCGTTTCCTCACTGCTTAGCAGAGTATTAAATAAGTAAATAAAAAAACAGCAATTATGAAGAAATGTGTGTTGAGTAAACGAGGAAAGTTTGGTATTAAAATATTCATGCATTTGTGAGAAATCAACATTTTTGTGTTGGGGTATTTTTTTGGTGCATCCTGTAGAGATAACAGAATTCCTTAGATAATATTTCAGATGCTTGTTTTACTAAGTGTTGTGCACCTAAGTCTCTTTAAAGACAGTATTATTTTAGATTTTATTATATACCACCTAATGTTATCAGTAATAGTAACTTGTTTGTTAATTTATATTTTTATTAGATGTCACATTTTCTAATGTTAGAATTGTTGTTGATAAGTGTGCGTGTGACAAATAAATTAATTTATTTTTGTTTTTGCATTTCAGTTACAAGCAGGCTTATCTGAATCTAACTTTCCTTGGTTTTTACGACCATGGTAAGAGAAAGTGTTACTGTGTACTACTTGGCTAGTGTTAAAAGAAACTAGTTCATATTTGCCTTTTCCGGAACAAGAAAGTTGTGTTTGATGTTACAAATGTCTGGAGTGGCTGTAATTACGGTCTTTCCTTTTACCATTTACACTATTTATTGCTGGTGACACTCTCAGTATACGTGTATTCATTGTTTTTGTTTTGCATTATGGCAACTATTTGGTAATTTACTGTTGCTTGTTCAAATTTTGTGTTACCTCAGATGTTTAGAATGTGTTTTGCTGTCTGTCAGCATTCTGATTGTTGTCTTGAAAAAAGGATGACACCCTGTGGTCAGGGTCAATGCTTTGTGTCTCTTCATACTTTGACACTGGTGTTGGGTGGCATGTAAAAACCCTGATCTTCTGATCCATAGAAGGACCAGAGAGGGATGCGTCTGACTCAGGTTTACCTGGAAAACAATCATTGAGTGGAAATGGTGATAATAGTAGGTAGTGTCCGTGTAAATTGCATTTATGATGTTTTTAACGATGTTATCAGTAAGGAGCACTTGGAGGTGCTGCTTCTTACTGTGTATGTAATACACACATTATGGCCATTAGTCACGTCAACCTGTGTTAGCTGGTGCCCCCAGGAGGATTTTGGAGCAAGTTTTGCTGCTGACTACAACCAGTGTATTTGGATTAGTGAGAAAACGTTGTTGGAGTTTTCTTAAGCAGTGTTTCGTACACCATGTGCGATACTGTGCTGCTGTTGTGTGTGTGAGAGTTGCAATTTATCACTCATGATCACATTGGCACATTTTGCGTGCAGAAAACCCCGACTGCAGAACGGTTGACATGGAGCTGTTTCTTGTTACCATCTGTCACTTGAAACGTAAAGTAAGTGAAATGTAACGAGAAGTAAGTCGTTACAATATTAGTAAATTGTGTAGTAGTAGTAGTAGTAGTAGTTGCGGTTTGCATCATCAGTATTTGTTTTACTAGGGCTATCATTTTTGTTTTTTTTTTAGCGGAAGTTTGTCACAGATTTATCTGTTGTTAACATCAGATTAGCACAGTATTGTTTGCAATATCTGTTACATTAGTTCACTGTGTCAAAATTGCTGAACTTATGATCAAGCATTTAATTATTTTCGTTTTCTCCACACTAATGATATTTACAGAAATCCTTAATACTGATCCATGAAATCTTGACCAGACCATTTCTTCTAAGCAAATGTTTTTTTTGTTTTTAGGTCTTTTTCGTAACATTTTCTATTTTTTGGTTTTAGGTAGTAGATTTAGCTCGAACCTTTTGGTACTTGTTAAACTCGTATCATATACTACAACAGAGGCACTGATTACTGATTGGAAGGAATAATTGCACATTGCACGACTTTGACCGATATCTGGCTACATTTTTAAAAGGATGCAAGCTGGACATGTTACTACTTCCTAATACTAGTGGTTATTATGGAACACTAATAGCAAGGTGACCAGTTGTCTGGAAAATGTGGAAATGTTAGCTGTCATGGAAGTGTTAGAAAAAAAACTGTTTATTGCTTATTTTGAATTTGGGGCTCCACCACTATTCAGTAAAATGTTGTGAGCTGAGCATGGCATGTAATTCTCATCTCAGAAGTAACATTTTCAGCACTTATATGAGTAGTTGTCAATTTTTGTAATGGGTATGTATGTACCGGTTGATTGTTTCTGGCTTTTAAATGTGCACACACTCATTTTTGGTTTGACAGTCCTCCCATTCTGGAACACTCCCAATGGGTCCAATATTTATGGAAAATATGAAGCAGTTTATTTACTTATGTACATCCTTCCGATTACCGACACTGTCAACATTCTTAAGTGGGTGTAAGTTATGAACTGGAAAGGCTTTTTTACTTTTAACCATAAGATAGGTGTTGATTCAGTGTGACAGAAGGATATTTTACTGCATATATTTGTTGCTACTGTACATTTTGCTGTATTTGTTAGGACATGTTGCCATCAAGGGTAGAAAAGCCTGTTGGTAAAGTGACAATTCCGTGTAATCCCACTTCACTGGAAGCTGTTACTGTTGAACCACTTTCTGTGCCGAGCGAAAATTTTTGCGTCAACGGCACAACGACTGCGACAAACTCGTATTACCTTCGTTTCTGTGTTCGGCGGTTGTCTTCAGCGAACGTTCGACAGACTCGTGCAAGAGACAGCTGTAGTGATTTAGGTATGCTGGACTTATAAATACAGGGTGCGCCAAAGAAAAAACAATCCCTTAGGAAAAAATAATTATCTCAGTTACTGTAACAGATTTTTTCACCAAATTTACAGTTTTACAGAGGAGGTTTCAGGCCACATAGGTTGTGGTTTAAAAATTACCACTATTTGAACTTAAAAGTGCATTTTTCTAAGTGAACCAGTAATTAAATTGCAATTCTGGTGTAAAATTAACAGCAAGTGTGCCATATGGGTATGCCAATGGATTATTGTGTGTGGGGTGCTATTCTAGAACACTATCAAATACACATGCCAATGGTGGCCAACGTAATGCTGAGCTGAATGACTGTTTTGTCGACCATACAGAATGATTTGCTTCACGAGTTTATAAATAAGGCATTTGTATCATTTTTTTTGCAACAGATTTCTATCGTGGGTTGCTGTAACTGGTGGACAATGACATTGTGAACACTCTGTTTAAATACTGAGTGAGCTATAGGCATCTGATATTCATCATTAAAACATATGAGCTGTTGATGAGAAGCTCTGCAAAATTTGATTCATTATTCGTGAATATTGAATGTGCAATTGTATGTTCACTTGAAAAAGTGAACTTTAAAGTTTAAACTGCTGTATCTGTTGAACCATATAAGTTATTTCAATAAAATTTGCAGGATATGTTGCCTCGTAAAATCAGTTGGTCAAATCAGTACTGCAATGGCTGAAATACAGAATTTTTCTAGGGGATTGTTTTTTTTATTGGCGCACCCTGTATATCGAGCTAACGTAGTTGCTTAGTGATGATTCAGAAGATTTGCAATCAAAGTTCATCTACCTTTTAATATGGTTAGCTCTGTACACTTTGCAATATGGACTACAATCTACTTTGTCACTTCGGACAGCATTGCTGGACATTTTCCAAGTCAGTCAGTTGTCGAGTGACTTCAGTCCTATAGGACTGTTGTCTCGTGACTGAGACTGCCGACTGGCCACATGACACTGGACAGCCAAGTGATTGGGCATCCAACTGTAGCATAATGAATAACAGTTGACCATAGTTGTGTGGTGCATGTTGAATTGTGCAGTCGTTAAGTATGTCTTGGCCATTTGTTGTACTTAGTTGCTTCGTAAAGTGCAGAGTTGTAACTGCCATCCACTGTGATCCCAGGTGGCGGATAGGGGGACGGCCTCCATATATCTGCTGCGGTATACGCGGGCTCTCATGCCTGTCTAATAAGCAGTTGTGAACCAACAGCGGCGCTGTTGGTGGAACTGACTGGTGGCACTGTCAGTCCTGCTTAAAAATACCCAGTGAGAGTGTTGTGACCGTGCGAATGCGAACCGCCCATATAACGCTTGTACCAGACATTGGGCAGCAGCTATGTCTAGCCACTTACAGTGGACAAGGACTCCGATTGCCCCAACGATGTGAGCTGCATAAGTCGGATGCAAACTGGAGTATCTGGACGAAGGCTTAGTCTACTGCACTTGTAGCCCCCCCCCCAGTCCCAAGGAGACAGCGTATCGAGGGGCATTGCCTATACACCACAATGACTACTCGACAAACTACACAAAGGTTCAAGCCCCTGCTATCTCTCCTGCAATCCTCTCATTTGCACTTATCAGAACACTGTTATGAACTATGAAGGGCGGATCCCACAGCCTTTCCAAGAATGGATCTGCTCAGAAGGCAGCAGGAAGGGGTGCTGGTTTTTGTGATCATCATGGCCGTATTCGCCTCACCGCATGGAACATCATGACCTGCTTAGGAGTCAGATGCCAAGTCACTTTGATGCGAGAGCTTTTACGTAATGACATTGGAAAGCTTTTAGTTGATGACCACTTTAGCACAAAAGACTCAAAAGCAGTAAATTGTGAAAGTGTGTGTGCCCATTTGTTGCCCTGTGGTGATTCGGAATATATTTGTCACATCATAATGTACATCATTTGCTGAAAAGGAAATTTTCGTCCTGTAACCTTTACCTTTGACTTATGACCTCACCCTCTTGAACTTGACCTAGAACTAGCCTGCCAGACAAAATGTAAGTCAAAGGTCATTCAGTTCAACAGAAGTTTTGTGTAGACACACAAGCATGCACTCACCTGACTGATTTCTCTACCTCAACCACTTTTTGGTAATGAATTGCAGTAATGACTTACTGATAGTTGCATTATTTTATTGTGTGTATTATAGCAAGAGCTGTGGGTCAATATCTGTGACTGGTGCTGTTCTGCTAGAAAATCAAGATCCTCCACCACGTAAGAGATTGCGACGTAGTTCGGAAGAACGTGTGACACGATCGAGTGAACGCGAAGGAACTCTGCGAGACAAAAACCAAATGAAATCTGCCGACGAAATGACGACATACAGTGCCGAGTTGTTGTTATACGACAGACAGCGACGTTGTTCTTTGTCTGCTGGTCGATACGATGTCGCCGTAGAAGAGCCAAAAACATCAAACTCTTCACCTCCGATAGGCAAACATTCCACGTGGGAAACAGTGACAGATGACAAGGTACTTTGCAGTATAACATTATAACATTTGTATGAGCCGGTCGATTATGGGGGATCACCGTAGAAAGGTTGTAAAATGAAGAATTCCCCTTTCCTCAGGAGATGCTTTGTGGGTGAAAGATTGTGCAATGCATCAAGTGGCACTCCAGCTAGCTAATCCCGGAGCTCAATTTGCAAACAATGTCTTAAGATTTATCTTAAGATATGTGATAAGATTATCTTATTATAAAAGTTAACATGTCATAAGATGATCTTATGACATGTCTTAAGTCATTTCACAAATTTATCTTAGGAGGTCTTTTACACTGCACCTTGCGACCATAGTTATTATGACCTTTCTTCGTGTTTTTTATCTACTTTTAATGGCAAAGTAATTAAATAAAACAGGACGTTTGTATAGCACTACAATGATAGCTCAGTACCCGTGCCTAGATTTAAATTGATCAGTCACTACTTCAATTATTGGGCCCATTCCATGGGGCCATAGTGCTCCCCTCTGTCATGTGTTGTCGTTGTCATTGTCGTTGTTGTCATTGGCGTCATGGACATCGATGCGCAGGCGGCATGCGACAGTACAGTGGCGACACCTGGTGAATTGGCGTGAGGCGGCTCGTTGTGGCGAATGGGCCCAACATTTTTCGAATGCTTCTTGTTAAATAGATAAAATAAGGTATCTTGATATGGCATTTTTCAATGTGGATCTCTCTCTGCTGTCCACTCTTTTATTTGCAAGTGTAATGAACCGTCGTACATTCTTTTTATAGTTTAGTTTTTCAGTTGCACATAAAGAGGAGCCAGTTCACTGAGGAGATGGCAGTTTAAATCTGAATGCTGAAAGATGCTATTTTGGTTTATCTTATTTAACAGACAGTTGTTGTCGTTTGTGATGTCACTTGAAGCGTGGTGGAATGTTGTAGGCTGCATTGGGACTTGATGTCTTTAGCAGGCGCCCATACATTACATTTAGTCTAAGCTGGAACCAGTGTCCGCTGCAGAACAAAAATGCTGCCTGTACGGAGATAATGCGCAATAATCGATTCAATGGTCGGACGTTTGATTGCAAAACCAGTGAGTTGTGCACGGACTAATTAACTATTGATAACTATTTTGTTGAGCCTTTTTCCAAAATATACAGCTTTTATTTTTACTGGAAGTTAACAATAATTTTATTTTAGAAAGTTTTTTTCAAAGGCTGTCATATTTTCGCGTTAACATTGGTAATTTGAATGATGATAATAACAGTGGTAATTTAGCTTAGGCTGACCAATGTGCACATTTGCAAATTATATTTACCTACTTATACTTATTTACTTAATACCCATGCCGATGATTATGTTGCTGTTACCTTGGAATAGCCATTACAACAATTCGTTAGGCTTGTAATAGTGCAGAATAAGTGCCGGTTTACCATGAACCGTCAGACCAAGCCGAGTGACATAGGCTTCAACTGAATTTGCCAGTGGGTTACTACTGTCCACACTCATCATTACAGTTGATTACTGGTCCCAGAATTGATGCTGAGTTTGCCATCATATGGAGGACAGAAAGCAACTGAGGTCATATATTGCAGTGGCTGTAACAATGCTGACAGTGGAATTTGATCCTTGGATATTACATATCGTTTACATGTATTCCAGTATGTTGCCACCAGTGGCAGTGAAGTGTTGTTAAAGTCTGGTAGCTGAGTTTCTGTTCCGGCTCTTTTCCTTCCTTCCCGTTTCCCACTTTACCTCTCTCCATCCTTCTCTCTTCTTTACTCTCTCCAGCTCTGTTTCTATTTTTTTGTCCTCTCCCTTCTGCTTCTGATGGGAGTCTGGGTTATCACCCCCTAAAAGATTTAGAAATCCTCAATGCACGTACGTAGGTAAGTTTAAGTAGAATCTTTAATTAGTTATTGTTAATACAAAATAACCATTATCATAATTGTGTAACATTATGTCAAGTCTTACATTTGAATTTAGTTACGTGATGTTTTTCTCGTTTACTTTTCTGTGCAAGAATATGTTTGTGTGTATACACTGCAAAGGCGGTTAAATTTATTGAAATGTGCAGCCGAGAAAGTAAATACAAACACGAAGAACGACGTCACGCCAGTTCAGTCAAAACGGCCAAAGCGAATATTTTACCAGTTTTTATTCAACAACAATGCGCGCCAGCAGACAGAAGCACGTGATGATCTGTCGTGTCCCTGGTGCTTTTTAACATGTCCGCATCTGTTTGCACTGCTCAGCCATCTTCGCTGCTGTCATGCACGGTTCAACTTCACGTACATGGTCAGTTGGTCGTGACGGTGATGCATGATCTTTTTAGCTATGAATAAAATTAACTAATGATTTGCAGATTCAGCAAAGTGCTACGGAGATGCTGTAGCTAATACAATTGAGGAGAACTCTGGTGTCTTCTGTTTGCATTGCATTTGTTGCCATCAGCGAAGGCATGTGGGCACTAAAATTTTTGCTCCAGGAAAATCCTGCAGTTATTAGCCATCTGAAACAGTTTGACCTGTATAATGGATGTAAAACAGGTGTGTAGATGTGTGTGCTGATTCAGCATATTAAGTTATATGGTGATGTAATTGCTTTTTAGCATACATTGACACTTAAACAGTATAATTATGGTTGTGCTTTAGACATAATTATGAGATGTTGTTTGTGGTTTTGTGCTGTACTGTATATGGTTGTTTGATAGTAAGTCACATTAGTACAACCAGTTTTCTAATATGCCAAGCGTTAGTAAACGTGAGCTGCTGAGCTTGCAGCAGTTGTGATTCAGTAGCTCTTCTAGCAGACTCTCACCAGGCAACCTAGGTTCGATTTTTATTGAAGTCTCTGTTAACCGTTGGTGACATTTGGCCAAAAATAGCTTCATTGATCGCGAGAAGTCCCACATTATCAGTGTTTACATCGTGGCCTTTGAATGTGGGAAGGCAGAGGCATATTCCGAATTGCTATAGTTTTAATCTGAAGTGTTACATATTGCATTGTCATTGACTGTTTCTGGTGCCACAGGAACATCATAAGGGAGCAAGAATAGATGTTGCTGTCAACGAGAGTTACGATGGTTCGTACGTTGGCAATCCACAAGACCTACATTCTCACGTTGGCTTTGCATTTAGTCGTAACGGACCTGTCCAGCGGATTCCGGTCACCATTATCCTTGTAGTCAAGTAAGCATTACAGTACTTAATTTAGCAATTGTACGATGTTGATGCTCTGATTTTTGGTTGCTTTTTTGCTCTACATTTCTGTTAATTTTAATGTTGTTGGCAATTCAGTTTGGACTAATGATATTTGTTGTTTTTGTAGGAACAAATTTAAGAAACCGAGCTTCAATTTGAGTGAATTTCAGGAACTGGAGGCAGAAGGTTACAAGGGGTGGCAGATAATTCAGGGTCATAATCGGTATGTTTTTGTAGTAATAATTATAGTAACATTCATTGCAAGTAGCTTTTGCATGGATCACATGGAGCTTGTGGAAAACACATAACCATAGTCAAAGTATTAATGTACTTTAATCTTGCCTAAACTTCCTCCATATTTGGTTTTGTGAAAATGGCATGGCCCTTAATCCAAATAAATACAGTAGCTATTTTGTTTGGTAACTCACAAAGGCTTAAATCTCTGTCTGGGCTTCAATCTGTTAGTGTAGCTGGTGCAGTCATTCCACTGTCAGATAAAGTTAAGATCCTTGGTGCCATGCTTGATGCCAACCTCACCATGGCCCCTCATATTAAGGCTTTATCAAGCTCCTGCTTTTATCATATCTGTTCTTTAGGCAAATTTGCTCATTGTTATATGACACCATGGCTCTCTCTGTCGCACCAGCACATTTCTTCACGCCTGGATCAGTTGAACTCCATTTTGTATGGCACTTTGCTCAAGCACATAGCTCACCTTCAACGAATCCAGCATGCAGCAGCTTGGGTTGTCTTGAACCAGCATTTTCTTCAAGTGAACTTCTTAAACAACTCCATTGGCTACCTATTGAATGGCGTATACGGTTTAAACTTGCCACCTTGACCTTTAAAGCTTTGCATACTGGTTGCCCGCCATATCTTTCCAACCTCTTGCAACACCACGAACCCACGAGGTCTTTGCGCTCATCTAGTTTAGCCCGCTCGGCAAAGTTGCCGGAAGGGCTATATAT
>Ga0209782_1001183_pt1 | contig 13205 bp, 8 predicted proteins | sample WorMetmaBAHAMAS1_FD_187390 | JGI IMG/M metagenome (GOLD analysis project Ga0209782, IMG submission 187390) | Marine gutless worms symbiont microbial communities from Max Planck institute for Marine Microbiology, Germany - Inanidrilus... | ecosystem: Host-associated > Annelida > Digestive system >... | reverse complement strand
TGCATTGATACCGTACTGTGAATTATACGAATAATTAAATACAATCTTTCTGCGGAGTTTACCTTCTTTTTTACGATCCACAAGCCTCGGCTGTGAAAAAATTCTTTCACTGACCGAGGGCACGGCTTTCTTATACGTCTTCCGACTGGCATCGGCTGATAACAACAGATCACACAATAAAGAGTACAATAAAGCGAATGGTAATTTGTTATTCCACCTCTCCTAACTAATGTCTCTGCACTACCTAATAATTATTTTCATACTGTATTTCATAATACGACCTTATTGTCTAAGAAATATATCAAAATTGGTTGATGAGTGTCGAAGATATAGTAAGCCAAAGCAATGTTGTTTCCGAGCATGACTGAAAAGACCCAATTTCCGGGGTTATGTTTCCCAAGGTAATGCAGAGACATTAGTTAGGAGAGATGGAATAACAAATCACCATTCAATAGCATACTCACTCAGCAACATCTCTGCCAAAATTTACCAAAATAGGTTGATGTGCATTGAATTTACAGTTTACAATGTACTTCCGTCACTTTTCCTCCACCCATCAGTGGCAGCTGCCTATAGTGGCTGCAGCTGCTGCTGCGCTACAACTTGGTTTGGCTCCAGAGAGTTGGTTGTGACTGTTCATCAACGTTGGCAGACGACAACTCCGTGTGAACAGACAGCTGATGAACTGTTGGCAGCTGCTTTTCCGGTGGTATATCCTCAACTGGATGAAGCTGTTCACTGAGTAGAACCTGTTCAAGTAGATGCTCGATGATAGGCTCATTGACAGGAAACTGTTCAGCAACCAACAGATGCTCATCCACAGTCATCGATAATGGTTCAAAGTCACTACTCAGTCTGTCACATTTCTGATACTTTTCTAAGGTATTCCACGTGTGTTGTAAACATATTTGCTTTTGAAACCAACATTCTTTCGCTTGCTGCGTTGTTTGACAGCATTGTATTCGGATACCGACATGTCTGAATCTAGTGCATTTAACACAAATGTTTGGTTAGCATGCACTTGGAACAGTGCACACAAGTATGGTATCCACACTTGACTAAAGATATTAAGTTGATTGAAGGTACTGGAACTGGAAATGAACTAATGTGAATACTTGACTATGTAAGGTAGTAGGCATTATATGGCAAGCTGTGCTTACTTAACCCCATCACTGTCTGTATAGACATAGCTACTATGTTCAGTGAATTTGAACATAAGTCATTAAGGTCATACAAAATAGTTACAGCTTGTAATTTATTAATTTTGTTGGTTTTGTTTTTTTTCTATAGCATATGCATAATGATTACATTGCTTTTGAATTTAATTGTACCACTGATGATGCACCGTTACCAGGCATGAAATCTTAAAAAGCTATGCAGTGTATCATTTTGCAACAGACTTTGATCGTGTGTTGCTGCAACTGGTGGGCACTGACATTGAGAACAGTCTGTTTAAATACAGAGTGAGCTATGGGCATCTGACATTTATGATTAAAACATTTGAACTGTTGATGAAAAGCTGTCGAAAATTTGATTTGCTATTCATGCATATTCCATGTGCAACTGCATGTTCACTTGAAAAAGTGAACTTTAAAGTTTAAACTGCTGGATCTGAGGAACTATATCAGTTATTTCAATAAAATTTGCAGGATATGTTGGGTGAATATTCGCATACAAAGTCTGAAATTTTGGCACAAATTCGTACTACCATGGCTGAAATACAGCATTTTTGCTATGGGATTGTTTTTTATTGGCGCACCCTGTATATAAATAAAAGACAAAGGACAAAGGGCGGCACTTATATCTGCACTACAACTTAATCGTTGTCTACAGAACGAAGTTGAGCTGTCTGGATTTCTTGGCAAATGCACTGAGCACGTCTGGCGTAGGACAGTGCTTGCGCTGGCATTGCAGCAAGAGAAGCGCCTCTAGTCGATCTTCCGTCATGGTAGAAATTCTGAAAAAAAATCTTGGTCGATTGGGCCCTCTAAATACGCCACTGCACGCTGGTGACCTCCAGGAGGCGACAGCAAGACAGTGAGAAGATATGCGTAGGCGTAGGTAAAAAAAACTCAGCGTGAACGGAACGCCGTGTGCAGCCTTGGTCCACGTCCGCCGTTGATGCTGTGGGTCGTGGCTCAGTAAAAAGAAGGGAAGCTGAATTAGCAAAGCATGCAGCACGATCAATGAGAGGGGCACAGAGAGACGTTAGCTTTGATCTGTTATCACTGACGGTTGCTCTCCACCCCCCTCCCCTTAGCATGAAAACGTTGTCGTATTTATACAAATCTCACAGGTCGTTCTGGCCGTGGCTGGGGGGGGGGTCCGGACCCCTGGACCCTCTGGCCAGCGCCGTGCCTGGCTAAAATTTAAACAATAATTAAAAACAATACCATACAGTATGCACGTACAAAATGTGTGGTTTTATACCAGTGGAGTCAGTCAAGAACTGCAAACAATCAGCACACGAAGAAAATCGCTGCTACTTATGAGCGACATAGCTGCCGAGATAAAGCAGAATAATTTGACTTATCCGGGTTGCTGTCATCAATACATTCAAAACGTCTTTTTTACAATGAACTGCTCCTCAAAATGCAAATCACACAAATAATGTTTGGTGCACAAAACTCCATCTCTCGGAATTCTTCTGTTCCATTCTGCACACTTGTCAGCCGGTACACAGAAAAAAATGCTGCTTGTTGTCATTGTTTGAACTCACTAAGGACTGAGACCGATATCCAGATGTGTAACCAGGCGCCGAGCAAGTCTTCGGCATAATATCATCATCACCTACAGATAACGTTACAACTATTGTCACCGGGTATGTGACATCTATGGTAGTAGTGCGACTATGCTACAAGGAAGAGTTTGAATTCGAGTTCACTTTTACTTTAATACGGGCTCAACAACGGCATAGTCAAGTTCCGGTCTTCACGGCAGCTCACGCTATGCCCGACTGACCCGTGGCTGAGGTCGCGTCCTCCCACGAGGCCGTATCCCAGCCAGGGGCCAATCAGCATGCAGCCACGGGATGCTCTGGCTACCGCTAATCCGTACTACCAGCGCGGATTAGCGGTGGCGTCGGGGCGGGCCCATGGAGGTGCATTATGGGAGGTCAGTCCGTCCTCGTCGCTCATTAGTCGGTAGTCCGAGATTTGAATCCAGGACGCCGTTCCACGGGTGGGCGACGTTGTCGGAATGCCGGCGCGCCGTCACGAACGGTGACGTGCGGCCCCCCGGCGGCGGGGAATGAAAATTGGGCCCGTGGAGTCACTGGATTCTTCCCCCTTACAACCCCCCTGCCAGCCTGAGGCAGGACGGCCTCGGCAATTGGGCCCGTGGCTGCGCGAGGCCGGCCCGGAAATCCACTAGGAATCGGCTACTTCCGTCGGCGTTAGTGGTCAGAAATACCGGCGAGTTCCATAAAGAAGTGCTTTCTTTTATTATTCCGGCATTCAAGAGGTCATCACAGAGGGACTCCAGCTTCTGCTCTTTCGCTGGGTCATACCTGAACCTCTTTTGTATCGCTGGTTTGTCGTCCTTTAGCGGCAACATGCTGCCCCCCAGCGACGGGGAATGAAAATTGGGCCCGTGGAGTCACTGGATTCTTCCCCCCTTACACTATTATCGGCATAATCTTACTTCGATGGGTACAATTTCCAATCGATGATATGATGATACATGATATGAACAAACTAAACGACGATCATGCAATTGATGATGCATGATGGTATAGGCTATAGGATGAAGTCAGTGAAATGCTGTATAACAACATGTGAAGTTAGTCACTAGGCTTGCCAACTCTGGGTTTGGGCATTCTGGGACCCTTCCAGTTCTTCCTTTCCTTTCACTGTGGGTCCCTATCTCCTAAACCAGGTAGGGAGTCCGGGGGAGCACTGTAAGCTCCCCCAGTGGGGTCTGGGGCAAATACACAGCCGACAAACGATTTGGTGCATATCTGAGCCAAAAGGAGGAGCTCTGATGGCAACAGTTTTTAAAACTAATAGGTAATTCTATAATTGTAAGTAAGTAAACTATTATGCCTACTGCATGTCATCGTTGTTTATTGTGTTTGCTGCTAGACATATAATGACAATCTTATTATTCACTGACACTACACTTAAGTCAAGTCATGAGTGACTGTTAATGTGATAAACACAATACAAAATACAATGCACTCATTAGTGAACAGCCATATGTCCATGCCCGGTGATGAATTTTCACATTTCCGGTATAAAATGAGCCTCTCCCGGGACACGGGACACCATGGGTCAATTCCGGGATGGTCCAGGCTATTCTGGGATGGTTGGCAAGCCTATTACACACATTAACATACATACATACATACGTAAAATGTTATAGTGCCCAGTATACATAAAACAGACTTACTATGAATTACAAAAGTTCAGATAAAAACAATAAACTAATTAAAAGCAATGATAAAAAAATGAGTCTTGTGCACGTCGGAAAGCACAGAGTCAATGGGTCTGATAACAATTAAAGCACTGTGCCCTGGCATCGAATGTTCTATTTATGTCGATGACTTTCTCATCTGTTACAGATCAAAGCATATCCATATCATAGACACCTGCAACAATGCCTGAACAAGCTACAGGATTGGGCTGACTTCAGTGGCTTTAAATTCTCTACCTCAAAAACTGTATGCATACATTTTTGCCGACTTCGTAAATCTCACCCTGACCCACAACTTTTCCTGAATGGTAACCTTGTCCCTGTCGTATAAGAAGTAAAATTTGTAGGCATAATCTTCGATAGAAACTCTCGATCTTGCCTCACTTGCGCTATCTGAAAAATAAGTGTGCAAAAGCTCTTAACCTATTACGTGTTGTTGCACACATTTCGTGGGGTGCAGATCAGCAAACTATTGAAGAGGTGAGTTTTTTAGAGCAGTTTTAAATATCAATATTGGCCCAATATGAGTCGTACATTGGCCAATGTTGACAGGACATTTAAAATTGGGCCAGTGTCTGTCCAACATTGGGCCAACATTAGCATGCTACCTGGGATTCATTTTACTGAACCCCCTGTCACAGGCGGCAGTGCTCACGGGGATGGTGGAAACACAGTTGAGCAGCGTCCTAATATTTGTAGACCTTGCAGCACCATGGCTGTCCCGATGCTCTCTGTACACTAATTTTACATCTCCAAAAGAGGCCAAATTTTGCGCACAATTGTCTAACTTCTGTTTCTCCATATTCTGGACTCATGTCGTCCGGTAATGCAGACACATTGGTTGACATCTTTGAACTGTCCCAATTCTATGGCTTTGCAAGCATCTGAATAATGAACAGAATCATACTCATGTCTGGCAGAAAACACCTCTATCTGTTTAATTCACCCTTTGTCGAAAGACGACTTCATGTTTCAGCAGGATGGAGCACTGGCACACCGTTCACTCTACACAGTTCCTTACCTGCGCTCCCATGTGCACTGGCTCTTCATATTTTCATTGACTGGAAAACTGTCCAATAATCTGGATCTAAATTTTGACGATTACTTGCATTTGTCTGTTGTGCAGTTCATTATGTAGGCCCTAGACCTGATGTCTGATGGCTCACCACTGCAACTGTACATTATTCAGCTAGTGTTAAGACAAGCAGAAATGTTACAGACTGTTGCAAATGTCATTGCGCTTTGTAAGAGCTATTTGCAACAGCATACTTCCGACTCGCTGCACTGGTGTAGGCAGTAGGGTCACTGTTGTCAACTGGCTCTTCATATTCATCATCTGCCTGCACATCAGTCCAGGAGATCTATATGGTCCAGACAGACGTTGTGCAAGACACAGCTGGCAACAGCTATCCTGGGTTTTAGGTCCAAGCAACTCATATCCAGCATTTTTAGTCTTCTGAAGCGGCCTTTCAGCAGAGCAAAAGCCCGCTGTATTACACAGCGGGTTGCTGAAAATGGATGTATTGTAATTGTGCTGCCGTGCTGTCAGAGATCTGGTGTTCTAGTATGGCACCATTAGGTTTTTACGCATGCAGCATCCCCAACCGCATCCCCAACCAGATGTGTGTCTGGTGGGAACTGGGTCACATGTGCTTAAAGAGATTTGACCTCTTTAATACAGTGGCATCGTGCACAGACCCAACTTCACCAGCATAACAGTCAGTGAATTTCATCTCTGAAGTACAACTTTTGAAACAAAATTTAATATTAACTCAATGCCATTAACCGGAACCGCCTTGTAGTAGATGAATATCAGCCAGTTCCATAACAATAAGGATGTGGCGGTCAGCAAAGGTATGGTCCATCATCTCAGTAATTGCTGTACGGTTTGGTCTAGACTTACGGTTCTCATCAGACATCATGTTTGTCATAGATGCAATGGTATCATCTGTCTCGCCACGAGGGCGTGCAGGCAAGTAGTTCTTCACTCCATACTTTGCTGTAGACTTGACAATAGTTGCTGTGGTGGGTGATGTCGACAGATGCTTATGTTTGTGCGAAACGACTATCTATCGGGCTCGAGCATTTTGAAAGTATCGCATCAGTCTTGATTGCCAAAGAGACTATTCATGTCCACACCACATCACATCAAACATTGTACATGGCTTTTTAATTATGTTGTAGCTGACAATATCTTTTGCAGAAAAATAAAGTTTCTTACTAAGACGAAGTATGCTAATAATTCGTTCTGTAGAATATTTGTACCAAATATGTGTAAATGAAATCAGAGAGATTGAGCATCGTTGTTTAGCCTAACTAGTAGTATAGTGCTGTAATCACGGTTGTCTGTTGAGGTCTATCACTGTTTATTGTTTTGCTTCTACCACAATGTGGAGAATAAAGCATGGAGAATTACATGCAATAATCACGGACCAATATTCAGTGTAAATGCAAAGTTATATGATTACTCCCACAGCCATGACACCAAGAGTGCTATCACTCGTCAGTACAGCAGTGATAACAGGGTGATGACGAAAGTCAATGACAAAGCCGGAAATCTGACTCTCCTGCCCTCCAAAATGGGTGAGCCGATTTTTGTGAAAGTGTACAGTAATTACTTTACATCATAGACACCATGCCTGTGCAAAATTTGATCACAATCGCCTCGGAGGTTCGCTTGCCAACATATGTGAAATGTTGCGTGCGTCAATACCCGTTTCCTACTTTTTTCAGGGGGTTTTTCTCCCACCCTCCAGAAAATGCTGCTGGAGCAAAATTCACCATTTTTGGGGTCAGAAGTCGTGGTTGCAAGATACGACTTTTGGGGGTTTCAACATCAAATGTTACATTTTCTGATAACTACTGAATATTTATTAATACGCATGACTTATGTCTGCAATCCGTGTGCATCCTTACAGTAAGTAACTTGGCACGTTTACTAACAAGAACTCCAAAAACTTGTAATTTTAACATAAAAACGCAAAACAGCATAAATTACAAACGAACTGTGTCGAGTCTTTGGTCTAATCCTAAAGACAATTTTTGTTGAGGTAAGCAATCTGAGCATTGTTGTGTAAAACATTGGATGCATGTAGACTTGACTGGCAGTGTACTGGAGTGAACCATGTGGCATTTACTTGAGATCTTCACGTTTACAACAGTTCACTTTAAGCAATTCACCTGTTTGCGCCATGGAAATATTCTTACCAACTGACTCTTTTAAAGGCTACAGCAATTTTTTGATTAGTGACCACTGACCAGTCACAACAAATTATTGAAATGTTTAAATAAACAAATCTGTTAATACTCGATTGTCACTGTCTGCTAAACAACAGCAGGTCAGCACAAATTCGATCAAGTACAACATTTAACACACGCAAAGGAACGAGGCAAATTTAACACAAATTACAAACATATATACATTTCACTCTCAATGTTGCAGTTGTCTTCTTAATGAGTTGCTCATTACAGGAAGTTGTTAAACAGGTTATGCAGGACTGCAGCAGTCAAGGTGCAGTGAGTTGCAAACAACACATCTGTTTTAGCTGCAAGGCGGTTCTCTTTCAGTTACTGCACACGCCGCTTCAGCTGTGATGCACCAATTGTTCTCTCGACAATTTGACGGAGACGTGTGCACTCACTGTTGAAATTCTGTAGATCCTGGGTGAGATTAGCACCAGTGCATGTTGTCACAACATTGGGATGTAGACCCTATAAGCAGGGTCACCAAGTACGTGTCCAGCTGGCAGATTGTTGAGGAATGTTATCAGCTCAGCTGACCATGACGCTGCAGTCTTGTCATGAGTTGCACCAGACAGACCTGTTATGATATGTCGGATTCTTCATGTCTGTCAGAAACGTACTGTACATTCATGCTGTCGCATGATTTGCCATGTCGGCCACAGAAAAAAATCATCACCAGCATGGTCCGGGCATTGAATTTTCACGATGAAGCCATCGATGTACAATACCACTAGCAACTGACCTCAGCTATGATGTTGAAGTGGACTGGCCAGTGCAGCCAACTCTCTCACTTGACTGACAGTGCTGGTAAAGAACTGGGCTACATCATGTATCTGCATAATTGCCGTTGATTTGGCAATGCCACTTGCCATGGCGACTTGATGGAAGTAGCCTCCCCTTGCCAAGTACATAACAAATGTTGACATCCTGCATAAAGAGGCGTCCGAATTTGCATTCACAGCTTCTTGCACAGAATGCCACCACTGGTTGTACTCCAAAGCCAAGACATTAATTTCAGCGGCAGTAAGTCGAATAGCTGCTGCGAGATCTTCATCAGTGATGAATAGTTTGCGGCACTTATTTCTTGCTCGAGGTCTTACTTCACCAGCCACAGCCACGAAACAAAACATTAAATGAATGCATAGAAGAACATAGCAGTAAATTATAGCTCATATGTATGTATAAATTCCATCACTGATATCGTACTTCTTCCATGATAGGGGTCTGCATATTTACTAGAGCAGTACACAACTGAAATATAATACGTGTCCATGGTTGATAGTGAGAAGGGATGTGAGACAGAATTCTGTAATTTTTGATACCATCAATTGTATTCTCATATAATTATATAATTTATTCCTACAAAACCAACCAAACTATCATTAATACTGAGCTTTAATTGTAATAAAAAAATGTTGCCTTCAAGTTTACCTTCCATATTTCAAAGAACAGTAGCGGCAAAAAAGACTGCAAAAAAAGGTTGCCCGGTTCTAAAAATCGTAATTTTTAGGACAAACCATCTGCTCATTTTGAAGGATACTGCTAGATGGTACATAGTATGTAGAAAATATGCAGCTGTTCTACAGACTTCAAACTTGTAGCTACTGACAGGATACCTTCTGTTATGCATTAGTTTCGCAGGTTTTGCAAGTTTAATTTTTAGCTGTTGGGATGACTTTAGTGTGGAATTGCTTGGCAATGTTTTCTAGAATTCAATCGTCAAGTAGCAGTAGTACGGTAGTAATAGTAGTAGTACCGTTTTATGGCTATTATATGCCTACCGCCAACCCTGCATCAAGGAGGGCTCTGTGACGACGATGATACAGGGTTAACCCACGTTAGCCGGCACCCCCAGCCAAGAGCTGGAGGATTTTGTTAGTGCAATTTTTTTATAGCCCACATGCCCTTGTTGACAGCAACTAGTGCAGTCGTCTAATGAAATGCAATTACTATTGCTTGATTACTATGGATTATTAACCTATACTAGATAAAATATGCTATGTATGTGAGAAGCAAAACACAGGAAGAATACAGTCATAGTTCGAGTGCACACATCTATATAGTTCGAGTTCACTACAGATGTGTGCAATTACAGTGTACTAATATCGATGTGATAGTAATGATGAGGGAATAACACTCTTCAGTGAGGTTTCCGCTAACGTCGGAACCTCCACTAGCCTAGCCATAGGACAGACAACACACACACCAGATATAACAGTAGGGCATGCAACAGCACCAGTGGCCAGTGGAGTTCCTCCAGGGCCACGCAAGCTACACGAGAGACATAGCAACAGCCGGTCTGGACCAAACCCACCCCAAGCTCGCCTCTTTTTCAACAGAGGACCTTTCACTAGTGCAGACACAACAACTATAGTTGTCTTGTATTGGCACTGAAAAAAACCTTCGTTTTGCTCTGATCATGCTCACTTTCATATATGTTGTAGATCTCAATGAAAAGATACCAAATTTAATTGAATGCTGGTCTGACATGCAAGAACAAGATAACTTGAGTTATCATGTATGTACACTAAGCCCTTCAATTGTGTAGTAACAATTTATCTGCCAAATTCCTTTAATTTCGTTTCTTTTTTCTTGTATAAATTTGATTGTAATTGCACTTAAAAGTCACATGTATATCACATATGAAAGTGTAGCATAATATTTTTATGTCTGGTTTTAGCCTGGTAAAATGGGTTATGGTATCACACAATGGCACCAACTTTCCTGGTACACTGGAGGAGATCACTGATGGCGAGTACAGGGTAAGTCAGAATATGCTTGTAATACTATTGTGTTAGTTGTGCAACAGTACTATTGGACACTGGTTGTTGGACAGTGATATAGGTCTGATGTTCTTCAGATTCACTATTACCCATTGATTCATGATGTATTTTTACGTTGACAGTTCAATTTTATTTGAAAGGCTGAGGTGTCGATCTTTACATTTCTAAGATATAATCCTATCCATTGCTGTAGCAAAAATCATGGTTGTGCAAATCAGTAGGGGTCAAAATCCAGGTGTCAAGGTCATCGGTCAAAATTACATAGTTACTGTTATTGACAAGTAGGAAGTCACACAAGGGCTTCAATTTGGGCTCGTGAACTTTGACCCTGAGTTACCTAGAAAAGTCAAACTAAAGGGCTCATCCCTTTCAGTGGTCAATAACTCGTGTGGGGCTGGATTTTGCATTACTTGTATTAAATTAAATTTAGAGAAAGAGAATGAGAGATAAAACTTATGAAATATCTGCAACTTACTGTTTGTACAGGCAGAGCACACCGGTGATTGGACTTGGCCAACTCTTGTTGACGAGTGCTGGTATTATGACATTCGTGCCATTGATGTTCCTACAGTGAATACGACACTGTCAAACAAGAGAAGAACCGTCTATCGCTTCCGTGACTTGTGACAGTTTCATTACCTAGATTTTGAGGACAGTTACATGTTGTACATTCTACACCGTGGCTATAATAGTTGTCTGATTTTAATAATTTTTGACATCAAAATTCCTCACATAATTTGACATTGCTCAGTGCGGCAGTGTCACCCTAACCGTGCTAACACCTGGCAAAGGTGCAGATTCTCGATTCACCCAACATAATTTGGTTGCCATGGCAACGTCCCTTGACAAATCGGCAAATAAGGTACAGACCCATCATCTGCACCTATAGCTCTTTCACCATTAGACTGCGAAAATCGGTCCAGTATATCCAGATATTTTTTTACATGATATAAAGGCATAATTTACGGTGTTAACGTGCACACTGAGTTAGCGATATCCCATACCCGAAAAGGGGAGTTTGCCATTTTTTTCACAAAATTGGTTGCCATGGCAACGTCCCCCTTGAGATATTGGAAAAAGAGGTCCAGACTGATCATCTGCACCCAAATTCTTTCACTTAATGAAAAGATTGCAAAAATCAGTCCAGCGGATCCTGAGATAATTGTTCTCCGAGAAATCATTAAGAAAGAGATTTAAAAAAGAAAGAAATTAACGCCTTAGCCGAGCAGGCTAAATAAAGCTACGGCTTTATGATCAATCTTATTCAATAACTGGAACAATTACATCAATCCCTTTCGCAAAGTGATCAAACACAACAAATACAGTTTTTGATTGTGCAATTGTTCATGTAACACATTAAAAGCTGCCACTACACAGCATCATCAAACCAGATAAAAGTGGCCTATAACCGTTACATCTTTGCTGCTCTTAAACCTTCATCAAAATGGCCAATGACTTACCTTCAGCTCTGACCACTAGAACACTTAGCTTCATTCACAACAGCACAAAAATTGTTAGTGACGTAAAAGTCACACGTCAAAGACTACCCAATTACAGTACACACTGCACTTGGTCAAATAAACATTTATTAATCCAGAGAACGATAGACTGAACAAGTTTTATGAACTGTAACTGTTTTATTTATTCTTGTAAGCATAAAAAATATCAGGTCACGTATGCCACTGAGTTATCAGCAAAAGCTACACAACACAAAAATGCATGCACTGTTTGTTATAAAAATTCACATGAATGACAATTAAGCTCAAAGAATCACTCTTTTTTAAATGTAAATCACGACAAAGCATCCAGGAGACAAGATATAAATGTTAGAAAAACTAGCACCAATTACACAGCAGAGGCCTGCAAGGCGACAAAAATCACACCCATCCCCTTCCATCCACGCTGGCATTATTTCCATCCATACCAATCTTATCCAGTCTACTAATTTCCATCTCGACCAATCCATCCACAACCTAAAAAATTTATTTCCAAGCCCACTTCTTCAGCACATAACTGACAGTCCATGAACTCATGTCAGCTATGAAAAGGTATGTGAACTAATAGCAGCAAATCGGGCGTTTACTGATAATAAAGTACAGTCCGTATCGATAGAACGTGTCCCCAAGTTTACACAATTGAAACAAGTAATGTATATTCAGCCCTTGTAAATTTGGTAACAAGAAGCATTTGAAAAATGTTGGGCCCATTCACCACTGCGAGCCGCCGCACACGCTGATGTCCACAACAACAACAACGACGCCAACGAGTGACAGAGGGGACCACTATGGCCCCATAGAATGGGCCCAATAAACACGAACCTGCCCCTGGTGAGTTAAATCGAGTATATGTGCTCTAAGCATCTACTAATGTCAGGACAAAAAAACAAGATAGACAGATGAACACCAGACCAACGTTTAAATATTCTACTATGACGCAGAGTGTAAAAGGCAGCTGACAGATTCACTTGTACTGCAGCAAAAAGTCAAATAAAGCAACATTCCACAAAATGTTTCCAGTCCCTGTGAAGGTCTCATAAAATCTGTCTCCATCCCAACCGAAACGTGCAGCATAGGGTTATATAACAATATATCTATGTCATTTCTGTTTCCGGTGAAAGACGGTAAGCTTAGTATAGGCGTCAATGTAACATTTAATACGGTTAGTCTTCAACAATATAAAATTACCTTACAAAACAATTGTATAAATAATACCTCGATAACTCAGCCCACTTTGTCCTTTTATTTTTGACTAAAAATGTAGATTTTG
>Ga0209782_1001182_pt1 | contig 13207 bp, 5 predicted proteins | sample WorMetmaBAHAMAS1_FD_187390 | JGI IMG/M metagenome (GOLD analysis project Ga0209782, IMG submission 187390) | Marine gutless worms symbiont microbial communities from Max Planck institute for Marine Microbiology, Germany - Inanidrilus... | ecosystem: Host-associated > Annelida > Digestive system >... | reverse complement strand
CCTCAATTAGTGTTGAGGTCGTTGACGCGCGGTTGACGTTTTGCATGTGCTACATAGTTTGCTTCTACATTCTGATTTTTCAAGAAGGTAGTATTTTTGTCGCGCCTGTCGCACGCTGCGAGACGCGACTGAAGTAGTCACGTTTCTGTCCATGAAAAAAAATTTGTCGCCGTCCCAATCGACCCTCCCCCCGCCGCAAATCACCCAGGGTGAAAGTTCAAAGACGGACCAAAAAGTCCAATGTAAGTTTTTTTAGGTAAGTAAGTTTTATTGTTACCAAGGGGGGGTCTAAAATTAATATTTGTTGACCAAATATGGGTTCATTCAAAGTTTCAAATTTAACAGGCTCATATAAGGATTTACGGTCAAACTTTTGACCATGTGTTGAGAGCTGACGGAAAACTGCCAACACGCGGAACGCACATCAATAGTAGTCAATCCCAGAGGCGCGACCATATACCGCTAGGTGTTCTAGTTTTATTAAGCAGCAGATAAATGAGTAAGGTAATGAAATCAGAGTTAATGGACCCAGTGGTAGTCACTTACAATGTAAAAATTAAGAAAAAAGTCACTAGTAGGCCTATTTCACAGAGTAATTAAAATGTACTGAAACTAACTTAGCTCGTCAATATCCATTGAATGAATGAACAAATAAATCAATTAATGAACATTTGTTGAATAAGAATGACAAACTGAAAATATGTATAATATGAAAGTGAATTGTGGCAAATACCAAACTCTACAGGAGGTAGGCCTATAGTGCTCCACAAATACAAGGTTCTCAGTGCACGTTTTCACATTGCTGATTGTATATAACACTATCATGGTCTTGCATACTAATCAAATGATGAAGTTTGTTGACGTAAGGCTAACATTAATTATACGGTACGACAGAACGTAGTACATAGCTAAGATGTATTATTCTAACTTAGAGTATACGCTTGTCTGTCATATCAAATTGAAATACTCTATTGTAAAAGGCAGAGAGAACTAGCTGATGGACACTACGACCATCGTTACAGAGAAAGTCAAGATTCAAATGAAATAACCTGATACGAAATATCAAGTACACCGGGTATCAAGTTCAACGTATAATTATCATGTTAACTGCACAAGTTCAACACAACTTCGTGATTAACAACCATGAGTTTCTCCACTACAAAGGTTGTTTCATAGGCTCAACTTTCATAACAGCAAGGGGAACAAATCGATCACAATTTCTTAGACTCTGGCACCAGCCGTCTGCATCAATAAGATCTGCATATTTTAGTATACGAGTTTTTGAATTCTTCTCGTGGTACAATCCAGAACACCGAAATTGTCGTTCTCTGTTATAAATCCAGGTAGGACATATTAGGCCTAGGATAATCAGTTTTAAAAAATTATTCATACAACGAAGACGACTAGATTCAAACGCAAATATTAACGGAAGATGACTTAAAAATGCATGCAGTGCATGGAAGACTGCGACGCTGCCCATCAGACAGCTGCCATGTAGCTGGAAGGTAACATTACATTTTATGCGACTCAACTTTGAGCCTCCACACAGCACCACAATGGCGGCAGCTGCGCCCCTTTACTGTGTCTTTCACGCACACTCAGAATAACAACGGAAAACAAAATCGCAACTAAATCTGTTAGAACATGTTCAACTCGTATATACAGGTGTGAATTCGTGTCCTGTCACGGTACCCTTGCAAACTCCTGTCGTACTGCAGGATAGCGGTTAACGTCATAAACACTGTCTAAGCTACGGCATTATTTTAAGGTTAGACTGCAACATGAAATCCTGGCGCTGAATAATTATCAGATAAGCTAGGCGTGATCGAGGCCAAAAAACTTGAGGCCAAGGCTATACCAAAGAGCAACGCATCAAAATTATACGCTGTTGGGTTGATATCATTTCAACTGCAAACTGTAGGCTTACTGCTGCAAACTTATGGCCAACTCCACATTGTCCCGACAGCAAGGCCTAATGTCTGATAAATAATACAGACACAGAACAGATGCACAGTCGAAAATAGTTAATGTAGGACTGCCAACTAGTATCCTAGGACTGCCAACTGTTCACTGTGACATTCCAGGCATTATCGTTACATATTCCAGTACCAATGCATTTTGTTGACAGCAAGTTTCCATTGATAAATTGCAGTACCCGATTTATGATTTCGGGATTCCGTACTCTGGATAAATGGTTGTGTAAGAACTAAGCAAAACAGCAACAGTATAGGTAATACAGGCTGCTGAAACTGAAATTATATTCAAGTGTTGGCTATTCCAGTTTACTGTCAGAACGTGATAAAAATACGGTAACGAATTTGGTACTTTTACACTAAATTGTGGGCGGCCAATTTCGTATAACAAAAGTAACTTGTATGACGCGTCAGACTGACTGCGTGATAGTCCTGGCAAAACTAAGACTGTTGGCAGTCATTAGCTAATCTGTATAACGCTAGTCAGATTAGTAGGCGTATTCAATGCGGCTAAACGTAAGGGCGAGCAGGCTTTCAACTGCATTATTCTACAAGTGGTGACTTCTCTCTGTCCACTTCACTTCTCACTTCTCCTGCATTGATGACCTTTATTCACCAGCAGCTGGTAGCAACACAATTAAATACAATGAAACATAATAAACAAACATAAAGTTAAAAAGTAAGGAAAAATAACTTAACTGTATCCAAACACAACAGCAGAATGCAGTCCATACATATAAAAAATCTGAACTCAATTTAATTTAGGATAAATAATTAAACAGATATGTATTTTCTATTATTTAACCTTGTATCTTGATTTCAACTATTGATCTATAATTTGTATTATATATTAACCTGATTATTATTTTAATTAGCAAGGAAATTAAAAGCCTAAGATAAAACACGATGACGGAAATATTACAACAGCCTGGTTATAGTAGTCCAAGTGCTATCTACAGTATCTGTGCCAATTCACTGCTTTGTCAGTAAAGATCATGGCTTTACTCCGGAATGTTAGGCCAAAATTAACAATTGGAGTAGGCTAATACAGGTCAACTGTCATTCCTGTAGGAAAACCAAAGGCATCAAGGCATGGAAGGAAACTTGCAGCACTAACTCCATCCACCCATTGACCTTATTATTTCTTGAAGAGATTTCACTCCGTCTAATCAAGATTTTCTTCGACATTACGCTGCACTATGAGGAATAAAATGGAATTTATGACATATCAGCACGCTATAGTTCGTGACCATTTAGGTTTATATAATTTGTCATTTGCTGTTCATAACACATTCACAGTAAGCTGAAGTAGTAAGCTTATGCTTTGATTGGCTGGTGGTTATTAATTCAGTAGCTATTTTAATATCACCAGTTATCCAAGTAAACCGAATGTCAGCCATCATTCGGAATTCCTAGAGCACAAAATTTGGCTCAAGATACTGCTGCAGCCACTAAGTTGACTGAGATTGGTTGTCAACAGTCACGTGACCCTAGAGATTAAGCACTAATTGGTCAATAGCATCTGTTGAATGTTATGTTACATTAATATTATATTGGCTAAATGTGCACGCATGTGCTTCGTAAAGACAGGTGTTGGCGGTTTAGCATTGTGGTAGTGTCGTTCGTCGCATGAACGAAGTTGCTCAACGTTGAGCCCAGTTAGTACTGGTATGGGTGACCGTCTTTGGACGGATATGCCACCTTGGTATGTAACCAAGCCCACCAGGTCAACTCAGCTTTGCATCCCTCCGGGGTCGTTAAATCGACTACCATCTTTAATTGGCTGGGGTAAAAACGGGAATGTCACTCACCTCTGCCCGGCAACAGGTGGATCCCACATGGCACTTGAGTTTCCATAATGATGACATTCGAGGTCATGTAATGTGGAAAAAGCTTAGACGTATACTTAAACATGATAAAGATATCAGAGACATCATTTTATTCTTCCAGCTTCTGTTCATCTCTCTTAAGTAATTTTGAATTATGCAATGTCAGCCTATTGTAAAGTACCGACCATAGGCCTATAGTTTCTTGCTTACATCACACGTCGTGACAGAAATAGTTATATACACTCAGAAGAGAGAAAGAGAGAGAACTACCTGCAGCTTTCTTGCAAGTGTAGTAATACTCCTCATCACACGCCTTGTCTTTCAATCCGTCCTTTGTGTAACGGACACAAGTAGCTGTCGAATGTTTGGGGTAACCACTCGCCCATTCTCTCCACGCCGACGACTCGCCGTCCAGCCACCATGTAGCGTACCAACCATTGCCATTCAACTTGTACAGACCACACCAGTAATCGTCTGTGTCCAGGTAAGATCTGTGTTGACACCACACAACGTCCAATCGAGTCAAGCACAAGATGCTCAAACTGCAGCAACTTTGACTAATTTACACACTCACGTGCATTACTGTGACGACCTTTTTCCAAATGAACCTGAATTATGTGTTAAACTTTGATGCTTTTCATTTGTGTATGTACAATGCAACATCAGAATACTGCAGCACATAGATGTAAAATGCATTAAAACGTTAAGTTCTATTTCAAATTTAAAAAAAAACTGTAAGCTCCCACCAGCGGTGCCCAAGGCTCAGTAGTGGCCAACAAAGAATTTTCTGTTTTTTTCTGCAGGTTTGCAGGTTTAGGTAGGTTTAAGTACTCTGGTGAGGTTTGACACCAACGTTTGGCGATACCTAACATCAACTAAATCATTGAAATAGTTAATGGAGCTGTGTTCCATTGTGCACAAGAAAGATTGTCTTTACAGCATTACACTTTCGACAACTTTTAGTTCACTGCAATACATATTGGCAAAACCTTGGATTACTGGTGCAAACCCATACATTTGTCAAAGGACATTAAAATTCATTACTTATGCCAAAATCCATCCACTGAAGTCAACGTGACTTAAAGGTAAGGTAAAGTTCCTCCATACTCGTTAACGAATGTTGGGCCTGGAGCTGATCCCAGTGTACAGGCAGTCAGCCCACAGGTGACTTTAAGCCATCCACCCGGTGGCAGGCTGCCATTACTTCATGCCAGGCCTGCGATTACCTCCGTAGCTTTCACGGTTGGAACACATGCGATTCCAGCTCAGTACTCATTTACTGACCCTGAAGGATGAAAGGCTGAGTTGGCCTGGTTGACTGACCTGTAGCAGATGGAGTACCCACAATAGTGGTCATCCATTAACTGCAAGTCCAGCGTGGGACAGGGAAAGTTTGCCGGCCAGAAACCGACGTTTTACCACTGTGTAACACAACCAACATGACTTACGTGTGAAATAAAACATTGAAACAAATAATAGGTGTGGCTTACCTGCCAGTCATAAGTTGACTGTGCCCACTAGAAGGCGTGCTATCATGTATGACTGACACATTGTCGTCATTTTCGTCGATGACTTGCTAAAACGGTTTGTGAATTTGGGTATTTTTAGACACGCGACAACATGCCAATAAAGCTGAAACAACTTTTGGAGTTATTTAACTGATTTAGCTCTGCTTCATTTTACATGCAGTCAACCTCTTTGGAATGGTGTGTCAATTGCAGGTGGGTGGCTGAGACAGGTGCGAGGACTTATAGGAGCGTCAAATACTGTTATAATTACCCCTTTAGTAGTGAAGTAGTTTAACTATGTTAAGTACATTCTACTCCTGAAGTCATCCAACTAGGCCTATAATTAACAGACTCACATGTGTTTACACTTTGATAGCGGTGGTATTATCTTACGTTTTTTTATATTGCATAATATGTCAGTAGTTGCAGTTTGCCAACTGTCTAATAAACAAATAATTGACTGATTGATTGTAATGACTCACGAGATGCTGGTGAGGAACTCCAGTTCGGCTGGGTCGATGATGCTGGTCAGTTTTGCACCCTCGGCGTCGCATGCGGCACTAGCCACTGACCACGAAGCCTTAGTCTCGGACGGGAAGTAGCATTTGCCGTTATAGAAGTGCCAATCAGCAGGACACAGGTCTAGCAGTAGCACACAAGTCACCAGCGTGAACGTCATCAATACAGTCAGTCTAAAGGCGCGTTTATATCACTCATTTCATCCTACCTCATCTGAACATATTACATCTGACCTCTTTATACATCTGAACAGGGCACTTTGAATAGTCGCACCATTGCAGCTACAACGAGCTGGATTGTGTGACCAATCGCACCATGGCAGCACACTCAGTTGAGATGAAATGAGGTCACATCAGACGAGTATCCTTGTCTCGTCATTTCAGATTTTAAGCGTTGCTGTAAGATTTTGAACATTCACAGAAAAATAAAAATGCAGATTAACATCTTCATAGAAATTACGTCATGGTTACGTCATTAGATTAACCCACATCTTTGCTGCTTGCAATAGCCACACACACCTGGCTGTACCCAAGACAACTCCTGAATTGAAGGACGCACTGCAGCAGTTCTAAACTGCCTTCCTGCAGCAATCCAACGCTAAAGGTGCAAAGAACTTCTCTAAGCAATGGAAGCAAGTGTTCCAATTAGTAGAGCGTATTTTGAATATAAAATGTGATTACTGAGATAACAGTTACTGATAAACACTTTTACCATATGATTTCATTAATGTAATGAGTTTTTTTTCAGAATAAATTAGCGACTACTGCAGAATGTTGAAATAAACTGTTAATATTCAAAATAAACTGTTAATATTCAGGAAGTAATGTTACAAAATGTTGCAGTTCTGACAGATATTGAGATAAGTGGATCAAAATAGGTACGTAGGTGAGGATATGAACTGCAAACAACTGAGTAAATAATTGTCTTCCCAGGATGGCCATAAGTTGAAATATATGCAGAAGTCTTAAGGGGGTTACTTTTTGACTCACCCTGTATGTCTATCTTGTGGGTTAAAATATCGTTAGTTATTTATCCAAATGTAATGAGGTCACGTTACTCTGAAAGCACCACTTTGGGGTAATAAATTATCAACATGCTGGCAGTCACCATGATTTGAGTATAAAAGTTAAATTTAACATGTCTATAGCTTTACTTGTTTCTGAGATATGATACTCCGATTTTAATGATATGTTGCATGACACCTATTACACCTGCAGGCCATTTCAGTTTTTTTCACATTTCCTTGTCTAAGATTTGCTGTGCCATATATATATTTGAATGTTGTAGCTACACTCATTCAAATGATGTGAGGGCTCTAAACTACCGCTGACCACAATCCTTCTGGGAGTAATTTATTTATACTTGAACTGGCAAATTACCTGGCCCAGTAGGTTTACAGAGAGCCCAACGGACGGACGGCACGTTATTGACACACAGTTCCTGACAGACCATTTCTGCATTGCTTTGTTTTATGGTGTTGTGAAAACGAATAGTACAATACAAACCTTCTGATGATTGTGTAGCCTCATCCTGCGTGGCTTCCGTTGCATCATCTGTCGTAGAAAATTATCATTTAACTTTTGTTGTCAACAATGAAACAGTATAAACTATGAACAGCTAAAACCAGTGGCGTAGCAAGGGGAGTGCGGGGGGTGCGGTCCGCACCGGGCGGCACTTTGCCAGGGGCGGCAAACGGGCGAAAATTTTGTACTATTTTGAAACATCCAATTGATCCAAATTTGACATTTTACGAAAATCGTCGAAAATTACGACAAAAACCCGTTTCCGCACATCTCTGGCTGGCTCGTGTGCTGCTTAGCATTACGTCACAACTGTTCTTGATGACGTCTATAGGACCCGCAACGAAAGGGCGGCAAAATACATCTACCGCACCGGGCGGCCAAACGTCTTGCTACGCCACTGGCTAAAACAAAATCAGACAGATGGTGGCGATATATGGTTGACGATGTAGTATATGTATATGTAGTGATTTCAGGTGTGCAATGGATATACGCCATGCACAAAAAGAGGCCATTTGCTTTCTCGTCATAACTTTTGTATAGTTATTTGGATTTTTACAAGTTTTTGCACATGGATTACGCTGACAGATGCCAACTCAATTTTTAAATTTAACCACCACACCTAAGCCGTTTATACTTTGTGATGATGTAATAATTTGTGGCGTTGGGTTGTCGTTGTTGATAATGATAAACACAATGCTGTTTTCCGTTGAGTTTCCTGAAGAATTTCCAAATAAGAAATGGTCTCGTGGTGGTTTAAATGCCTTGCTGCAAAAAATCGACAAATTTGGTTATGTTGAACACCTTGACCTTGCCGGTAGTGGTCGACCATGGTCAACGCATAATGCTGAAAACATAAAGTACGTGCAGAGTCAAGAAGACTCAGAACAGCCATTGTTCTGCCAGAAAGACAGCATTAAAGCACACATATCTCGCTCATCTGTACATAACATCGTCGAGAAAGACTTGCAGATTGGATTGAAATACATGCTTTATTTTTTTTGTTTTCTTTGACTGTTTTGTATCAGAAAAAAATGAAATTTTTGCATAAACTTCACAAGATAAAGCAGCGAAACAAAATGCGTGTGGTGGGAATAATTTTATATGCTTGATGTCCTAACAGTGTACCGCACCTTCCTGCCAAAAATATAAATGTAGCTTTAAATTTGCCAAAATTATTGTAAAAAATCTACTGACCTCTTTTTTGCGGACACAGTGTTCAACGTAGAGGCTTCAGGTCAGAAATGTGGGCAGTATTAACGCTTACAAAAGGTCACATGACTTCGGGCATGCCACAGCTGTTACACTGAGGTCATTATAACTTATGATTCATTCAAAAATACATGTGTAAAATTATCACCCATTGCATGGAAACACAAATACCGCTTAACATTGTGGTGGCTACCACGAAGGTCTATAGTCATGGCTACTCTACATGGTATAGCACTGCAAGCCTCTTATCAAGATCAAGAAGCACTGCTGCCAGGCATTATCTAGATCTGTCAAAATTTGATAAAATGTTTGTGTAAACTGTAGGGTCCATTTTCTCCTACTTTCTTTCTCGAGAAAGTTAACGCCTTCAGTTTATGAGATCACTTTTACAGCAAAGTCAAAAGTAATGTTCAAAAGGCAGACAGAAGTAAGACAGAACAGCAAATATATCAACATGGTGAGACTCCATCCGTCTTTTTCTATCAAAGTCACTATCTTTAAAAATCGTTGAATTACAAACGCTGCACAATAATGACAATATCACATAGGTTTATGTCTTTGACAGTTTATACTGTAATTTGTTATGCTTGGGCTGGCATTACCCGACCCAGTAGATTTACAGCCATACATACAGACAGAAATACAGACAGATGAACAGATCAATTCAAACGATTTGCACATTTTTGACACCCAGTTCCCAGCAGACCACCATTTTGCATCGTGATCTTACAGTGCTGTAAAAATAGAAAGTATTATACAGACCTGCCGGTTGTTCTGTTGCGGCTGCTGCTGAATCTTCATCAGCTATCAATCAACAACGAGCAATAGTGAGTCATTGAAAATAGCTCAGTGGAATTACCACGAAAACTATAGGGGTTAACCATATCCTAGTCTGTTTCTAAAGAAAGTGGACCTCTTTAGTTAATGCTTTCACTTTTTTAGATCTGACCTGGGCAATGCTTGCTAATAATGTAGCTTACGAAGTTAGCAACACAGTGCCATGCTGCATACCTAAGATACCTGTCGTTTGTCAGGACATTTCTTTTTACGTAACAGTAACATAATAAAAATAAAATATACATGTATGTATCACATTTCTGAGCAAAAAGTGCCCAATTTCAGAGACGCCCAAGAGGACTGTCTGCACAAAAAGTATAACTGACGAGTAAGCGTGACCATTCTTTTTAGAATTTACCACAGTTACAAGCAAGCGAAATGGTGGCACGTTTCTGACCGCCAACGTAGACTTTTGTCTCTATGTATGATGGTGTAAGTGTCGTACAAACCTGGAGCTTCTGTTGCCGTTTGGTCATCCGTTTGGTCATCCGATGCAGCAATCTCTGGAGTAAAAACATTTTAAAGTTACAGTTCTCTAGTAAACCAGTTAATTATACATGTAGATAATAAAAACTGAAAAAATCTAGTTTGTAAGAACTGAGCATTATTTTAGTGGATAATGTTTCATTCAATGTTTGTGATATTGTGACTTACCTATAGCAGTGTACATGGAACACAGAGTCATGTGGTAAGAAATGTGGACAGTATGTATTAATGCCTAAAACGAGGTTGTACGACTAGATGCATCGAACATAATTGCAATTGTCACACTGAGCTCATCAACAACAACCAATCACACTTCATTTACAAATGCATGGATTTATGACACAATGCACAATACATACACGCAATACCTGTAGGTCAAAAGATCAAAGGTCAGCGTCACAACTTCACGCAATTGTACAGCAGCTAATTTTAGTAACAGTTGATTCTAACGACTAAAAGTGGTTGTCATTTTCATGTACACAATGCAATACTCTGAATATCCAAAAATGGCGAAAATGACGTTATCAGCATCATGGTCAATAAAGTCATTTACTCAGTGTGCACAGAAAAATGGGTCTATGTTTTTGTAGTTGCTATACCTTACAAGATGGGCCATGAGGTATTACATTTCTACCACTTGTGTCACAATGAAAGCAAATTCAACCTGCAAAAGCTACCTACGCTATATATCAGTCCATAGTGTGTCAATATTATTGTTATTATTTTTAGGTAAAATATTAAGTAATGTGTATAATGTGCATTATTTGTTTAGTTAATAAAGATATCAAGAGTGAAAAACAGAGCTACCTGCAGGTTTCTTGCTGATGAAGTAAAACTCGGAGTCGCATGGCGCATCTATCCATCCACCCAACGTGTAACCGATGCACGTCTCATACTGATATTTCGGGTAACCATCTTTCCAGTCTCTGTAAGTCGATATACTGCCGTCGTACCATCTAGTGGAGTACCAGTAACTCTGTCCAGGTTGGGCTGTGGTCTTGAAGAGACCAAGCCAGTATGTTCGCAGTGACAGCATAGGTCTGCGCAAACATCACACAACGTTCATACGGAATCATCGCCGCGATATACCAATATCGTTCTTTCTGCCAGTGTAACGACTGAAAGTGGGTTAGGCCAAATCTACTATTTATACCGCAAATTTAGGCTAACAATATCAACGAAACACCCAAAAGGCACGTCCTTGCGTTAGTGCACATTGTTTGAGCCATGGATGTCTAAGCTGTGCAGGTATTTCTGACCACGTGATTAATTTCACTGAACGACCAGACAAGTTGCAACTATTTCTAACTACGACTGATCGATCGCCTCAAATGACTCACGAGATGCTGTAGATGTAGAGCATCTCAGTTCTGCTGGCGATGCTGGGCAGATCTCCACCCAGACTCAGACACTCGGCACGAGCCAGAGTCAGAGAGAGACTGATCGTTGAGATGTAGAAGCAGCTGCTTGTTTGCTCGTAGAACAGCCAACCTTCAGGACACGGCTCTAACAGCGGCACAACGTCACAGCCAACCCACACGTCAGTCAGTCACACGATAAACACTGGTCGGTTTACGGCAACCGCAGAACCAACCAATCTTTAATGAGTATATTTCTACCTCTATATTGAACAGCAAATGGCGAGACTGCATCCAGTACTCTGCCAACCTGTGTCCAGTGTTCCTGGACGCCACCAGCATCTTTGATCAGCTCGAGCTGAACTACCCCAGCCCGTATTAACCTCGTGACGTACCCTGGGTCGAACTTTCACCTACAGGTGCGCCAATAAAAAAACAATCCCCTAGAAAAAATTCCGTATTTTAGCCATGAGAGTACTGATTTAAGCCAAACTTTCAGACTTTGTATGTGAGTACTGAGGCAACATATCCTAGAAATTTATTGAAATAACTTATTATGGTATAATAGATATAGCAGTTTAAACTTTAAAGTTCACTTTTCAAGTGAGCATATAATTGCACATTGAATATTTGAGAATAACGAATCAAATTTTGCAGAGCTTCATCAACAGCTCAAATGTTTTAATGATGAATATCGGGTGCCTATAGCTCACTCAGTATTTAAACAGAGTGTTCACAATGCCACTGCCCACCTGTTGCCACAACACATGATCGAAATCTGTTGCAAAAATGATACAATTGCCTTATTAATAAAGTCGTGAAGCAAATCATTCGTATGGTCGACAAAACGGTCTTTTATCTCGGCATGATGTTGGCCAGCTTTGACATGTATATAGTGTTCCAGCATAGCACCCCACACATGATAATCCATTGGCATATCCGTGTGACACATTTGCTATTATTTTTACACCAGAATTGCAATTTCATTACTGGTTCACTTAGACAAATGCACTTTTAAGTTCAAATAGTGGTAATTTTTAAACCACAATAACTATTGTAACGAAGGGATTGCTATTTGATAGGCACACTCTGTATATATGCCGGTCCAACAAGTTGAAACTTACAACCTGACAGTCTCAAGGACGCTAACATTTCATTCCCTACCTTTATGCGTCATCTCAAGACTCTTCTTTTCTTCCTACTAGCACACTTCAAGCACGTTTGAGGTGCTTCGCAAAAATGCACTATATAAATTTACTGTTGTTGTGTTATGTTATCCAAAATACGATTATGAAGATTAATGGATGAGTGACTCTACATGTCTCAATCATTATTTTTTAAATGTATTGTACGCCGAAATTTTTGTGAACATCGCCAACACTGCAAGCAGTGGTATATAGAAGCTATGCACTTTATAAACTTCGAGATCACTTAACGAAATCTCACCAAATTTCTACACGATATACAGAAATTAGGCCATTGATGATTAATCTGGTTAAATTAGAATTGTGAAACTCTTCCAAACGAAGATTTGTGGCAAAAAATTGTGTGTTTTAACATTGTAATTTCTGAGGTTATTAATATAAACATTATATGCACTTATATTGTTCTAAGGCACACTTTAGAGACTACCAAAAATGACTGACTATGTGCCTACCATTGTGCAGTGATGGCCATCAACTGCACCAATAACTACAAGTACTTCTACTTCACAAATATCATCCAGACACAAACCTATATCTGGACTGCCATCATCGCTGCCACCATCGCTGTCACTGTCGCCACCATCACTGCCACCATCGCTGCCGCCATCGCTGCCACCATCGCTGTCACTGTCGCCACCATCACTGCCACCATCGCTGCCACCATCGCTGCCACCATCGCTGTCACTGTCGCCACCATCACTGCCACCATCGCTGCCGCCATCGCTGCCACCATCGCTGTCACTGTCGCCGCCACTCTGAC
>Ga0209782_1001181_pt1 | contig 13207 bp, 9 predicted proteins | sample WorMetmaBAHAMAS1_FD_187390 | JGI IMG/M metagenome (GOLD analysis project Ga0209782, IMG submission 187390) | Marine gutless worms symbiont microbial communities from Max Planck institute for Marine Microbiology, Germany - Inanidrilus... | ecosystem: Host-associated > Annelida > Digestive system >... | reverse complement strand
ATATAAAACATAAAAGAGCCTAGAGCTAGTAAAAGTCAGTAGTAACAATTAAAATAAAAGTTAAAATTGCAGTGCAGTGCTGCGACATACACTCATACAAGTAAATGTAAAGTTTTATGCAGTTAACTAAAAGAAATTATAAAACGCTGTGTAAGAGTTTTTTTGTGGCCAGATAAAACATTTTGCGATATTAATTGTCCAGTACGCATGCTAATCACTAGTGTTTGCTATGTGTGTCAGCGATGCGTGATCTATTCGCGAGTATGGACCGAGCTGGCGGGTCGTTTCCACCAATTATGATGTTGAACGTTCTGCACATGTGCTTTCCGCAGTTTGCACAGAAGAATGACCAAGGGGTTTTTCAGCAGCAGGTAAACTACTGGAGTAAACTAAATGGACTATAGCAATTTGCAACCAGTGTCTTCAACCGATCTTATTGTTTGTGGCCATGCATCGATTAACATTTGGACAACAGCACTATTGCTGGTGCCGGACCATGGGCTTGGAGCAGGCTGCCGGGCTCAATCCGCCGGTCACCATTTCTCGCCGCCTTCAAACAGTCTTTAAAGACACACCTGTTTTTACCAAATTTTATTTAGCCCGCTCGGGTAAGTTGCCGACCGGGCTATATATTTTGCTTGCATTAATTTCTTTCTTTTTTATCTTTTATCCTTTATAGTGATTTCTTGGAGACAAATTATCTCAGATCCGCTGGACCGATATCCGCAATCTTTTCACCGAATGAAAGCGTTTTGGGTGCAGATGATCGATCTGGACCTCTTTTCCCGATATCTCAAAAGATGTTGCCATGGCAACCAATTTGTGAAAAAATGGCAAACTCCACACTTTCATCGCTCTGGCATTCAGAAACGGAATTGGATATCGCTGTGTATATGCATGATTAAATAGCACCACTAATGCCACTGTATCGTGTAAAATTTTGGTGAAGATTGGTCCAGTAGTTTCGGCTGAGAACAGATGGAAATTGCGTTGCGTGTTCACGTGGTTTGGCGTATTTTGTCGAATATCTCCAGATGTACTGGACCGATTTTCGCAATCTTTTCACCACATGAAAGCACTTTGCGTGCAGATGATGGATCTGAACCTTATTATCCAATTTGTCAAGGGACACTTCCATGGCAACCAAATAATGTTGAGAGAAATGAGAAAGTAATGAAGGCGGACTGATACCAACTGTGTTATTTGTACTAGCATTTGAAAATGAATTGGAATATTACTATCTGTATGTGGGCATTAATAGCAGCGATGATCATGCTACATCTGATATAAATTTGGTGGGCTTCTGACCAGTACCTACAGAGTTCTACTGTGTAGATCAAGCATCGATCAGTGATTGGGAAAGTATATCTATGGTCGCCAGGTGGTAGCACGGTTATGTTTCGCTAGTACCTGCTGGGGGCGACACTGCTTCGCCAAGCGGGCTAGACTTTGCCACACATTTTTAGTTTATCTTTTTCTTCCGCATCTTTTTTAGTGATTTCTCAGAGACAAATTTTCTGAGTATCCGCTTGACCGATTTTCGCAATCTTTTCATCAAATAAAAGCGTTTTGGGTGCAGATGATCGATCTGGACCTTTTTTTTCATTTTCGTCACTCTGGCATTCAGAAACGGAATGGCATAATGCCGTGTATATGCATGATTTAATAGTGCCACTAATGCCACTATATCATGTAAAAATTTTGGTGAAGATCGGTCCAATAGTTTCGGCAGAGATCAGCCTAATCGAAATTGCATTACGTGTTCACGTCGTGGTTTGGCATATTTCGTGGAATATCTGCAGATGTATTGGACCGATTTTCGCAATCTTTTTACCATATGAAAGCGCTTCACATACCGATAATGGAAATGAGAAAGTAATGAAGGCAGACTGATACCTTATTTTTCAATTTGTCAAGGGACGTTGCCATGGCAACCAAATAATGTTGCCGTAATGAAGGCATTTGCTAGGGGGCGACACTGTGGCGCCGAGCAGGCTATAAGCTACACTTTGCCACACATTTCTAGTTAATATAGTTTTTTAAGACCACGTTTCCAGGACACTTGTGACATTGTGTAATGCCATTTAAGTGACTTTTTTATTTACGGTGCTGTAAAAATTGACTTGTTTTGCATTAGGTTACGACCGTAGAAAGGAAATGTTGTTCAGTAGAGACTGAGCACGGGGGTGTAGCAGGCGTTGTGAGCATAACAGTCAGATTAGTTGCATCTGTCGCATGTTTGCTGGTGACTGATAGTGTCTGCTGTTATTTGTTATTTATGTTAAAGACGTTGTCGTTGTTACGCAGGATGCAAACGAGTGCTGGACGGAAGTGGTGCGGTGTTTGCAACGTAAAGTGCCGGCGTTGTCTTCTCCGTCTGAAGTTAGTAGCGTGCAGTGTTTTTGTGCAGGGCCGGTAACAAAAGAGTTCAGCTCAGTCAGAATGATGGGATGACACTAGTAGTAGTTATAGTGTATTCGATGCAATTTTGTCAACTGCAAGGCAACATCAGCATTGAGATATACATGCAAAGTCGGTAAGTAAAATTAGATATTTTAATATTAGGTAGGTTAAAATTAATGAAAAGAATAAAAGTGGATAAAATGTGCTAATGTTAAGGCTAAGTTAAGTGTGTTATTACTTGTCAGGAATGTATTGATAATAATAATAATGTCTGGTTGCATGTTACGGTGTGCAGCATGGCAGTGATGTGAAATGTCTCTGTTGGCTGCAGACTGCTGCTGCTGCTGCTGCTGCTGCATCCAGTCGACAGAGTTTCATTGATGAGTATTTCGGTGGAGAATATGAGACCACGTATCCTTCCATAGCACGTTGATAACATGTTCATTGTGCACATGTTGTAGATGTCTTTTTTTTACTTCAGTGTGCCTGGCCACTACCAGTAGTCACGGGAGATGGCTATGCTGCGTTGTCCCAGGCTGTTGTTGGAGGTTTTATTAATTACAGTTATGTATCAATTTTGTTAGTCTCGACTGCGATATCGCCATATCTGTGTGAAACTGTTGTCAAACTCCTCCCAACCAACGAGCGATTTGATGACTTAACTGAGTTGTGATCAGCATGAAGTGTTTGGAGAGCGAAGACGAACCGACGTCGACGACAAGTGAAAGATTCTATCAACTCAGCTGCTTCATTGAGAAAGGTCATATTTCTTCTCTCTACTGAAAACTTTGACAAACATCACATAAATGAAAATTATTTATTAAAGTTAATGAGTTATATAACGTTGTAATCACTAACATATACGTGGCACTTTAACAGCGACTGTGCACATAAAGCAGTGTTAGTCAGTTGTTCACAGATTTATTTCCTTCAGTTGTTCTGGACGAGAACTTTTGGGATAAATGGAACAGGTTTTTGAAGGCCAAAATCCTTTGTCTTAACCAAGCGAGCTGCAGTGAGCAACTATGGACAGAAAATTACTCGGTGTTGTGATTGTTTCTTAATCCCATGAGCAGTGCTAAATGTAGTTTCACAAGTATTGCCGTTAGCAGTCTGATAATTAGTCTTTGCTATGTGTTTGTAGAAGTGAAATATATGCAGTCTGGTCTGAAAGCGGTATGCTTGCTTTATGCCTGTTGCTTTTTGAATACTCATTTTCCACATGCAACACTATGCCAGCACGGTGTTAGCTATGGCCCTGTGTCTAGCTGTCTGTCTATCATTCGTTCTTGTCATACAGGCTTTCCTCGACATATTCTACTTGTACATTGCATTGTAACGAATTTTTCAGATATTTCCAGAAGTCTAGCTTCTTCTCTCTGAAGAACAAAGACACCCATTTAACAGCCCTTTGTCCGAAACTACCCGTATGAGCCGGTACCAAAAAGGTAAAACCAGTCTGGATTTAGTGAAGTAAGAGACGGTGTGTGGCAGTGGCATCAGTTGGGCCACATGCAAATCAATCCCGCACCTCACTCCAGACAGATAATGACGCCTGCATCCCACCACTCAGTTTGAGGTTGGATGCTCTTCCTGCCGCCTAACCAACAACGTCAAAGCACTGAAGCAACTTTTCCCTTTGCTACCGCCCGTTGCGTGTGTTATCAACAGATAGATGTCCACCGACAGTTGCTAGTTTATCACACTGACATTTGTGTACAGCACAGTGGGCACGACACAGAGTCATTTACAGCAGCTGAGATGTTTGTTCTGTTCTGTATTTGTCACTGTTTTTGCGATCATGAAAACTGATGGTGTGTTTATAGGGCTTAGAAGGTGAACTTGTGAAAAATTCTGCAACACTGGGACGAGACGCCAGATACCAGAAAACGGTTAGCAGACAGTTATGTAGAGTGTTTTTGTTCAGTTGCTCGTAACTTGAGAAGCATACATATTATGTGCGGAGTATGTGTGTTGTCAGATATAATGTGCCATTGTGACGAAGATGATATTGATGAAAACTTGACAGTTGCTATTCCTGTTTCATCATTATTCACTGATCATAGCTCGAAGGTTGCACATTAAGACCGTTATGTCTCAGTGCTTGGAGTGAGGGTGCGTGTGATGGTAGAATTGTCTACCGTGCAGTGACTGATGCTGAGTTTGATGTCGTATCGCTTCTGTTGCAGAACAAGCTGAAACGTCTGCCAGCATATCTGACAATTCAGATGGTTCGTTTCTGCTACAAAGGCAAAGAAGGTGTCAACGCTAAGATCCTGAAGGTATCACTGAGTTTTGTCTGCTTTTCCTGACGTCATTGGTGTGAAAAAAACTCATTTCACAGAAAGAAAATGATCATAACCAGCTTAGAAATTCATAATTCATAGCCAATACTTTGTTAGCTTCTGACAAAGATTGCTTTCTTAACAGCAGAATAAATAAGTAAGTAATTAACCGGGTATAGCAGTTGAAATAAGCCTCACTGCTATGCACTCTGTGACCATCGATATGTGGTGCCTTGGAAAGACATCTGCTTATTTACTTACTTACATGCATATTGGATAACACAGTGTTTACTGTCGCCCGACAGAGGTGACATTCCCGGCGTTGCCTCAACCAGTTAGAGCTGGTAGTCAATTCAGCGACCCGAGTGGGATGTAAGATTAAGTTGACCTAGTTGGCTTGGTTACATACCGAGGTGATAACACCCGCCTGCAGATGGTCACCCATCCCACTACTAACCAGGCTCAACGTCGAGCAACTTTGTTTATGCGAAGAACGACGCTGCGACAATGCTAAACTGCCAACCAGAGTGCGTGACATTAGTCATATTTTCTTGTAGTAATAGTCATAAGCAGCAACGATGGCTGTTACTTGTGGGCTGCGGCTGCAGTGTTCTGCACACTGATACTTGTTGTGTTGTGAAAATCAGCAGCAACCACGTTCATGATGAGGAATGGTCTGAACTGTTTATTTAACCTCGGCTTGTGATGGCTGTCATTTCTCAGTGTCTATTATCGTGCATATGTCTTATCTCGTGTAGATTGGGGAGCTAGATAAGGTGACACTATCAAATTTACAGTTTGAAAGAACATTTACCGAGGTTTTTGTGATAAGCAACGTATGAATCTGAGATGCATATTGTATCAGTAAGTGGTGGGAGTACTTGGGCTGCCCAGGATCCATCACTCAACTCCGGCTTTTTCAGATCAGCACTGAAGACAACACACCGGCACACGTAGCACAATGCAGGCTTTTTTAGCGTAGTTCACTATACACATTGACAATCATTATCGTTGAGTTATATTGCGTCTGCTGTGGTTGGTGCAGGATATAAAGTTTCCGATGAGTTTGGACGTGTTTGACCTATGTACACCCGAGCTACAGCAGCGGCTGACGCCCGTGCGTGACAGGTTCAAAGCCGAGGAAGACAAACGTGTTGAAATTGCTCAGACGGTAAGGCTCGGCCTCGTCAGACATCTTCAGCGGATTGTAATTTTATATTAGCCTCAGTCCAGTCTCGATGGCACTGATGAGAGATTTGAGTGCTGAAGATACACTATTACGTGTGATATACCTGATGAATAGACGCACCTGCTGTACTGCTGAATATCAGTGTTTCAACTCCACTTCTCTCTGTGAGTTTCTTTTCGCAAAATAAACACTCGCCGGCTGCTTTTACAGAGCACATGGTTTGGTATGATTAAGCACGGCATACGTTCTGAAAAGAGAACCATATAGTACGAACAAATAAAAATTCTGCAGGTATATTGTTTAATTTTTTTCAGGAAACCATAATGGTTACTGTTATGATAACTACAGATGTGATAATAACTAAAATAAATTTATCATATTCGACTGAATTTTTCTTTATATTGACCACAATATGGATAAACAAAACTCGCCTTTTATGTACGAGTTAAATATTCTTTCCTGTAATGTGTCCTCATTTCCAGCTGAAGGTGGACAACTGTGTGTATTGTCTAAACTGTGGTGGTGGTGTCGCTGCAGGAAAAGCAGATGAAACTTGCAGGAACTAAGCCGACAGCTGGTCGTGATGTGCAGAGTCAGCCGACGAGAAAGGAGCCGTTCTCCTTCGATGACGGTTAGTATCAGTGATGCATTTATTATACAATGGGTGAGGTCAACTTCCGCTAAGTCTAACGACTAAGCTGAACCGAACAGTCCTAACTTGGGAATTCCCTGTGTTAAATGTGTATCTTTTGGTCTTAGACTTTTAGATTTAGCCAAAGTTGACATGCCGACTGTTTCCTTGCCTTGATGTTTGGCAAGCATTGAGGTGCTGATATTGCTTTATTAGTAAGTTAGTAATCGTGCCTCTTCATTTGTTGTGCTTTCAACTGCATGAACCAAACTACAGTTGCCTTCACACAAATAATGGGAGCTTACATTTTTTACCAGTTTTTCACATCACTCCATATTGCCGCTCAACGTGGTGATTATATTGTCACCATAGATTACACCGGAGCTAGCTACTCAACTCAACTCAACAGGAAACTGTGGACACAGGTGTATACACATCTAACTCTGCATCTATGTTCTAACGTGTTAATAAACTAATCAGAGCTTTATCACGGTACTCATCGGTTTCCGGTTCCACTAAGGTCAGCAGTAAAATCAAACGTAACTTCCTGGTGCAACCAAAACTTACCTAGGCGTGCTTTGAATGCATGTACACATAAATTAATCAACTCTTCTGTTCACCAAATATTCCCTGAAGTTTGATGTGACGTACAGAGTCAGCCGGTGTTTGAATTTGTCCACATCACACACCAGTTAGCGACTGAAAGCAGGTGCTCAATGGTCCTGGAAAGTCCTGTAATTTTGGAAGATTATTTTCCAGGCCTGGAAAGTCATGGAAAACAGCAAAGATCATGCAAAGTCCTGAAAAATGACGATAATGTCACAGACATTGGACAGAAAGGCATACATACATACAAATTTATATTGCGCCAAAATTGTAGAAATGAATCTAAAGCGCTGTGAAATATTTGTAAATATGTGTAAATACACCAGTGATTTTATATTGACAGCAGTATGACAAGCAGCTGGAACTGTCACTACTAATTCCAGTATGCATTCATAAGTCGTATATCGTTTACTGGGAAAAATATGCTGTGTCGATACGTCTTGGATTTTCATTTTTCGGTCATGGAAAGTCATGGAAAATGTTGTTGATAAAGAGTGGGGCACCTGTGAAAGCTCGCGACCTGAATTAACCCTTGACCTTCCACAAGCACTTGACAATAGGTCAGAGGTGATGTACGCGCAATACCAGCATGGACCGAGTCGCCGATTATTGTACCGTCAGGAGATTGTGTCGTCACCGTAGATTACTGTGATGTTACTGCATCCACAGATTGCCGCCAACACGTATGCAACGATAGTACTGCAGTGAATGTCACGTTGTGGCGAACATTGTGCTGTAGACGCAGGCTCAAACAACAGTGGCTACTACGAACTGCAAGCCGTGCTGACACACAAGGGCCGGTCAAGCTCCAGCGGTCACTACGTCGCCTGGGTCAAGTCAAACAAACAAGGTCAGGTCACCTCTTATTGACTTAACGACGTTGTTGCTTAGTGAGTGGTCTTCGTGTTTACTGATTTTGTCTGTGTAAGTAAGTAAGCAAGTATCGTTTGCACATTATGCCTGAATCAGTTTGTAGACATTTCTGAAAGTTATTTCAGCCGCTGCAGAAGTTAATTGAGAAGCTGTGCAGATCCGCACACGTAACAGTTGCAGTTTCTCACTAACTACACACACAGTACAACATCATCCAGTCTTTTTGTCCTTGCCTGTAGCTTGTACTTGACTGACTGTCTGGAGGGATGGAAGGCTGAGTTGTGACAATCTGTCCATTTGTTTTTATACTCGTATCTAATATAAGATCTGCAGAATACTGACAGTTTGCTGTCTTAATGTTTTACTGGGAAAATCAGATGTGATAAAATTGTTAAATATGATGAATTTATATGTTATTTCATCTTCTAGTCAAAATGCTGGAGATTTAAAGACTTATATCTTTAAACATATCTTTGTAGTGAGTAAACATAGAGACTTCATATGTGGTGTACAGGTTGATCGTAGCTAGTCCCAGCCGACGGACGACAAACCGTCCCTGAAAGGGGCGTGGTTACGTCACGTTACACATTTTAAATTTTGGGTACACCATCCATATCCCAGGAATGGCTGAAGCTAGAGCTCTCAAATTTTTTACAAAGGGAGACTATATCAAGTCTTCCCAAAGGGATGACAAATCACCCCTAAAATGGGTGTGGTTTTTGCTCACATGACCCATTTTTGTCTGCGCAACTGTGGACGTAGAAAAAATTTCACCACCGCATGCTGCTAGCTGGAATCAATAAGATCGACGACGGACCACTGATTATCTCACCTTCGACAGTCGACGCTAGTGCTGCGATACACTAAGTTAAAAGCTCTATCGGTTCGATTTGTCACCGTATTTGTTGCAAAGTTTGTTGTATAACGTATAGACAACAAATCGACCAAGTGGAGTTTGTGCATTATCGTTCAAATATGTGGTAATAACCGACATTTCTCGGTCTCTATAGCAATTTGCTATCAACCGACGCTCGTTGCCTGGTAATTAAACTCGGTGGGCAGTGCGATATGGTTTATCTTGCGTTAAACAGCGTCGCGCGGTCCATCGGCGTTAGCAGATATACTTGTGACTGTTTGCTATTGTTTGATGTGAGTCAACTGTCGTTGTCGTTGTAGACGAATGGCTGATGTTTGACGATGAGAACGTGTCGATGGTTACGTCAGAAGACATTCTCAAGCTGTCCGGCGGAGGTCTTGTCTATCTCATTGTTCTTACTGTCATCGTTTATTGCATCAGCAAAACTATGTGTCTTTTTATTGCTCACACAGTACTGTTTAATTCAGGAAATTTAGAAGGTTAAACGGTGATGTTTTATTTTCGATGGTGGCTGTCCCCCATCTTGGATTTGTTTGTAGCCTACTTGGACCACCCACAAAGAGTACTTGATGGTTTTTATTACTGTGCAAAATTTGGTTCCTATCAGTGGGTAGTTTCGCTAATATGCAAATTTCAGTATTTAGTGCGATTGGCTAGAAAAAGCCTATCTACTCCCCCAAAATTTGGGTTTTTAAGTGACTTGACCCTCTAAATGGGTTTGCTGCATCAACACAATTAAATATCTCTTATCACTTACACAGTACTATTTATTGGCTCAGTCAGCTGCAACATCTGCTGTCCAATGCTGCATTGTTATTGTTGTAATATGAACTTGAATCAAAGCTTGTGGGTGTGTAAATAAATACACTATGCCAAAAGGTCAGAAATATGTCGTATGCATTCAAAAACAAGAACACGATGTATGTTTTGCCTTCAGTGCTTTGACACTGTTGGTTGAGCATACAGCCTTCCCCCAGTCAGAGGTGTTGCCCCCCAACTGAAATTTTTTGTGAGTGTAACTGGACATCTGCAATGAAAAGTTAGTGATTATGTGTTGCTTTATATCAAAAACTGCATATTTCAACCTATGACCGACGAAATTTTCTCGATGAGCAGCCCTTCAGAGATCTCTGTCCATTCCCCACTGCTCCCCCAAAGTGGAGGCACTAGAACTGCCCGTCTTTCTGTACTATAGCTTACCAAGATTGTCCCAGAAAATTGCTGTTAAAATTGTGTTGTTGTCGTTGTCGTATTTATTTAAGTTTTTAAGATGATGATAGTGTTACGTGTGTTGTACAGGCGACTGGCATTGTGCATACGTACTTCTGTATGGTCCACGCGTGCTTGAAGTTACGGAAGATGTTGCCATGGATACGGACCAGCAGACATCGTCCACTGAGATATCCTCATAGGAAGCTTGTTGACTGACATTGCACTCGCATTGTCCACATTCTGTTCTTTGTGATATTTACTCTCTGACGGCGCGGCGGCTTTGCCCGCGCATCTGCCATTCATTGTGCACCTGCTGCTGCTCATAACATTAATTTCCTCGGTGCTGTTACCAAAATTTTAATTTTCCGCATGACCATCCATGGTCGCATTAACTGCCATGATTGCGGAAGTGTGTTCATAAAAAGTCCTCACTTACAGATGTGCACTTTTGCATGGCATCCGGCATATGTCCGTCCAAACTGTTGGACCGTTGTTGTCATGCAGATGATTTTGTTGAAAATGAATTAATAGTTTCGTTGCAAAAATTGCCTGCTAATGCACGAGAAGAAGCAAACAGTTTGACACATCTGTAAAACCATGCATGTAGTATCTGAGTATCTAAAGATCCACAAAAAACTGGATCAGACCGATCTACAGTGGACCGGATATAGTCCAGGATCTGTTACAACTCTAGTAGCATCTTTGCTAATAACAACAGCTTCAGATGACTGAGCACTTGACCTCAGAAATGTTCCTTGCCCCAAATGTTAACTGAAGTGTTCCCTTCAGTAAAACATTTGGGGCATTTTGAGGCACCAGAAGGTAATGTGTGGCACAGCATATTTTATCTTGAAATGGGATCTCCGTGAAAATTGTGAACTTTTGAAAGCTGAGGCAGGCTAGGGCCATTTTAACCATTTGGTGATCAAGAATGCAAACTTCGGAATATTTAGGTTTTAGTATACATCACACTGTAACTCAAGTGGCCTGTTTTTGTCGGTCGATCTGTCTGTATATCTGTTGGTAGTGACTATGAATAATATCGCCATGTAAACGTGTGCATTAATAACAGCGGCAGTAATACCGCTGCATCTTGCAAAAAGTTGGTAAACTTTAGATCCAGTAACCCCTGAGATTACGACGATACAGTCTGCAATTTTTGCCACAAATTGACCATAATTGCCACACTGACATTCCGAAAAAAAAGTTGCAGGATCGCAGTTCCGATTTCAGTTCAGTTCTCTACATTGTGTACAAATTTTGTGCGTATCAGTCCAGTAACCCCGGCGTTCAGGACGTTAGAATGTGTACAGCAGGCGTCGGTCACACATTGACACTGGGGTTAGTTTAACTACGTTAGCTGGGCGGCACCACTGCTAGGCACTGCGGCGATCTGTAGTCGGGTTTGTTTCACTACTATTCACTAGGCGGAGACGCTGTTATGCCGGGCGTGCTACACGCTAGGCTCTGGCACGCATTTCTAATTATACTTCCGTGTTCGAAGAGTGGGCGTAATTTGTTGCTGTCATTACTCTGCTAAATCTGACGTGCAGTCGCCCTCCGTAGCACCACTCAGCACTGCCCCGTCACACCAGTGCATTCTGTCCACAACAGGTTCAGTGAACACAGCAGCCTCCGAACTCGGGGGAAACAAAACGGCAACAGCAAAGGAATACAAATGAATCGGCCGATTCGGTCCTCGTCCACAAGGGAATAAATGCTGGGCACTGGCAGACTGCTAGTTAATTGTAACCGCATTAGCATAAGGTTAGCCAAAAAATACGTACACCAGAAGGTTGCTTTACGCTGTTTACCGTCGTATATGTTGCCAGCGTAAAAAATTCAATGATAGGCTATGTTTCTGTCCGAGTGAATTTTAGTAAACTACACACGTAGCCTAACTGGAATAATGCGTAATGGCGTTAATACTTTTAAGCTACCGGGTATTTTCTTTGATTGATTGATTGAAGCTAGTTTCTTATTAATTTAGAAAGGTGCACCTGCAGTAGGCCTATTGGTGCCACAGTGCCTCTTCACTCGAATCCGTCAGCCTATTGAGCCACACCGCTGACAGGCGTTGACTGCGTAGACAATGTGGAGTTCGTAGTAGCCGTAGTTAATCTGCAGCTGGGTCGTCAGTAGACCTACACGTGTGACGGACAGGCACATTGACGACCAACGCTCGCCCACTTGGCTTTGTGCAGTTGTTGAGGTGGAAATCTTCGGCCAAACGAGCGAATAGGGTTCGGATTATACGCCTATTCTGGACTCTCCGGCACTCGAGTGGCATTCCGATCGTTTGGCCGAAAATGCCAACCAGTTGTCGACGCTGAGCTCAGATGCGCGGTCGTTGTTAATCTACATTATTCTAATTATAGCTCCGTGACACGTGACCGCCGACTCTCGCGCTCGTACCGTAGTCTAGTCTACTGTAGATCAGCGTCGGCAAGCCGTGCCAGCCAGCTTTCTAAGAACTCATTCTTGTTCAGTGATTGTGTAGACCAAACGCCTGCAGCGGCTTAGATTGGTTCCTTCCTGGAATTCTAACAACACCTGTCGTCTTCGTAAATAGCCACGAGTTACGGTTCTTGCACACCTGATTCGGCGCCGTACAGCATCACCGTGCCGATCCGATGTAAAATTAAGAATTGTTGTAGGCCCCTATGCCTGTAATGTATGGGCAAATTCCTCACCACAGGAGCACGAGAAGAGGCGGGCCTATTGGTTTACGCTCAACTCAGAGCGGAGTTCGTAGTAACCGTAGTAACGTAGTAACACAGTAACACTTTTATAATTTGGACATTTTTCAGACAACCGAGAAAATGTTGCAGCATCTGAGTATGTCCACTGCAAAATAGGCCTAGGTAATGCTGGGGAGGTACTGAGCCGAGGGTCGAAAATGTGGGGAAACTTAACGGATTGTAGGAGCAGATCACGTGGAACCCTGCATGCACTGGGATCAAGCTGCATGATGTTCACTCCCTCTCAGCTACGATCCCGTTGCCAACATTTCGGCAATAGCCTAATTCAGATAAAAGGCTCTTCCGTAAAATGTCCAAACAGGCACATTGCTTGCATTCTGTTTTACCTCCTCTAGCAAGGGCTACTAGTGTGCAAACTAGGTCTAAGGG
>Ga0209782_1001180_pt1 | contig 13209 bp, 8 predicted proteins | sample WorMetmaBAHAMAS1_FD_187390 | JGI IMG/M metagenome (GOLD analysis project Ga0209782, IMG submission 187390) | Marine gutless worms symbiont microbial communities from Max Planck institute for Marine Microbiology, Germany - Inanidrilus... | ecosystem: Host-associated > Annelida > Digestive system >... | reverse complement strand
ATTTACTGTCGAGTATTATTAAAATTGGTTCATTATTGTCTAAGATATACTAAGCCAAAGCAGTGTCGTTTTTGGTATACAGTATGACTGAAGAGACTTATTTTGGGGGTTCATGTTTACCCAGGTAGTGCAGAGATATTAGTTTGGAGAGGTGGGATAGCAAATCACCATTCAATAGCATACTCACTCAGCAATACCTATGCCAAAAATTAGCGAAATCAGTTAATGTGTATTGAAGTTATAGTGTGCAACGTCAGTGTCGTTTTTTTGAGACACAGTGTATATACATCTCGCGTTTATGCTATGATGCCAGTGTCCGTCTGTCTGTGACGGAAGTGCATTGGCGCATTACAGCTAATTTAGGTTTCAAATTCCGATCCCACTTTACTCTGCATTGCGGCCGCCGTGCAGCTTGAAGTTATCCAATGAAGTAGGCCTACCCTTATTTTTGGATACAACACCTATAGTGATAGAAATCTGGCAGTGTACGAGTTTGTACTCAACAGATAAACGTGGACGCAGGTGTCAAGTACCTATATTTCCATATCGATATTATCGAACCTAATTATAAAAACAATATAACTTTATAATTTCCTCATCGGTTTCAAACTTGATTAATTCGATATGTTGTGGATGCAAAAGTTGTACAAAATTGAACAAATCCACAGCGTAACAAACTACTGCAGCATGAACAATAAACCATTACATCATCATTTTCATCCTTGTTCTTTTTATTATTAGTAGTATTTATGCACACAGGACATAAACCATCATAGAGACATCAACATTATTACATCTACTTCCACGGATAACTACTAACCTTCTAAGTGCCGCGCAATAATATCATCAATGTTAGCTTATCGCCGTCGTCGATTAGCAAGTTAAGATTAGGCCTACACAGTGTAGGATAAGTCGAGGAAAGCCTCTACGTGCCAGACAGAAATATGCGCAAAGTTGACTATGGGGCACATGGTAGGGTGCACGGGGGACGCGTCCCCAGTGGTGGCTACAATCCAGACCCCTCTAACAATCCTGTAGCCAACCATCAGTCCACAAATTTGAAGCGGAGCTTTGACATTCCAAGGATATTCACGGGGCCTAATAATAATGGGTCACATGACCATAACCATTAACCCAGTTCTCCTGTTAAGATGGGGAAGGGATACCACTGAACATATGCCAAGTATAGGTCAGTAGAATAAACATCCATGAATGTACAATTGTACACTATACATACACAATACACACATATAAAAGTACCCGTAGTTTAGTGTGTGACATTACTGTAGGCCAGATTGGACAGACATTACAAAACTACAAAACTACAAAAATATATAATTAACTAATTAGAGAACAAAAAGATGAGTGACAAAAACTGTCTATGTGTGATGCTTAAAATTGTAGCATTGTTACAACCGAGCTCATCGTAATTGCCGCTTTTAGACAGGTCATATATTACTTCCTGTTAGTGGCCTGTTGTTATAATGTTTCGAGATACTACCACTTATGAAGTAAACATGACTGCCTGTGACCTTGAGAACTCGTTCACTTTTGACAATAAAGCTAAAATTACAAGCCATGTACTCTTTTTAATTTTTGTGTAAATATACTGTAGTTGATTTGAATATTATTTATCAGTTATAGGTATTACAAAGGTTTTAAACAGCAAAAGTAACCTTAAAACTCACTCAAGGTCATTGGCAATCATGCCATTTGATAGGCCATACATGATTTCCATTAGTCTTCCATTGTAACTATGTCTCTATCATGCACCGTTTCCGAGATTTAAGTGGGTCACATGACCATAACCACACACCATTTGGGGGTAAATTATCACCATTTTGGTAAGACTTGATATCATCTCTCTGTGTACAAATTTTGACAGATCTAGCTTCAGCCATTCCTGAGATATGGATGGAGACTCCAAAATTTAAAACGGGTCACTTGATGTAACCATGCTCTGCCCCTTTCAGGGACAGTTTGTCGTTGTAGGCAAGGATTAACTACAAACAACCTTTGCGCCAAATCTGAGGTCACCCAAAATTATTGGCAACATAACCATTCAATAGAGCATATATTGAACTTTAATAGAAACTTCGCCTCTATCTTGTACCATTTTTGAGTAACAGCAAGTAATTCATCAAAAGTGGCTCATTTTAACCTACCCCCACCTGCATTTGGCACCCCCAGACGGGGTGATCCCGGTCGAATTTCGCCGTGATCTTTGGCATCAGAATACCAGAGTCCCTTTGCTATCATATGGCATTATTTCCATGATCTTACGTTTAGCCGTTTGATACAATACCGGAGTGTGACAGACACACAGACAGACACATGATGACAACATATAGCATAGCATTGCGCGGCAAAAACTGGAGCCGCAATAGACAATGCTCTCACGGGCCACAAAAAAGTGGAAGTCAGAGTTACCGAGGCATTTTGGTTCTAGTCGGACTTTCTTCGTGGTCTGAAAGAAGGCCGCAGGAAGAACTCAGGAGACAGAGAGCACCGAAATGCAAACAGGTGCGGAACGACCAACAACAGGAAAACATTGATCGACAGAAACAGGCCGTAGGCATCAAGAGGAACACGATACTGCTGTAGTGTGCGGTGGTGTAACGAAGTGATGACGTGGGACATCTGACTCTACAATACACATTCACACAAATGCACCATTTTAACTGTCACGTTTCCACTGAACATAGGTTAACAGGCTATTGTATGGAGACAGGAGTGGTCAACAAACCCAGGGGCGTCTAACCACCCAATATGGGTCAGAAATCAACCCACCACATCCGACACAGTGATGCACACTTCACTTTCCACGCAACTATCTGACGATCCAAGCGCAATAAATTAGTTAAAATGACCAAAAATCGGTCAACCCCCACTTTTTTATATGTGTGAGATTGCTCTCCCAACCCCCCTTAGAATAGACGCCTCTGAACAAACCTAAGGACACAATTTAATGCTATCACTTACAATAGCAACCACTAACTGCCGTAACGATTTATGTTGATGATAAATATTTAATTTAAACTATAAATAACTGTCAATATTTAAACTAACATCTACACAATATACACACAGGCCAAATGAATGTATACAATACCTCAAGACAATGGACTATATATGTAGCAGCCTATGACAGACTACACAAACTTTACGTTATATTTATTAGATTTATCATGCCCGGGGCCCTACTGTATGGGAGTAGAAAACTTTGCTAAGAACTGTTTGTCAATAGTCACTAGTTGGCTATACAATATGCCTGCATCCAATTTCACTATCTCAATTAGTAACTTAGTAAATTTTTGATACTTGCATCTCAAAAATAATCTTTGTTCACCTGTTAGTTTCATACAATAACTGTAACCTGCAACAACAACGACTGAAAAAATCCATCAAATGGTCTGTCTGAACATTAGTTCGGAGGCTGAGGCTGTTCACGGCTTCGTTTCAGTTCCAAGCTCATGACCAACAACATCAACGAAACGTGAAGCCGGTGACAGACTGTAGTGTTTTTACCTGAGCAGCAGCTCCGGCAAAGATGAATGCCAAATCTGGCATTGAACTGCAGCCCGACACCAGCAGAGAATAGATCACCATCACATAGAACGGCACGAAGTAGTACAGGTATACCAGCATCTGAAACCACCCAGTAACATGCAATAATGGCGTTATAAACTAGAAATCCTAAGCAGTCGTATCGACATGCAGACCCACAATGGCTGCTTCAGTGCTACATCTTATCACACTATGCTATACCAGCGCAGTCAGGGTACCCCCCCCCCTTCTGAGGCTTTATAATTCAAGGACTTTCAACGACCTTTGCTAGGACTTTTCAAAGACCTTTCTTAGATAACTCATGTACACACATTCTGACAGACACTCCAGTATACTGCTAGTCAAGATTACATGCATCCAGAAATTCACAGTAAAACTTGTGAGCATTCCAATTTTGCAAAAAAAATTTTCCAGACCAAACTGAACATTTTTCAAAACTTTTCAAGAGCTTTCAAGGACCACCGTCATTTTCAAGTACTTTCAAGGCCTTGATTTTGCAACACTTAAATGCAATAATTTTTCAAGGACCAGGGGGTGTACCCTGGCAGTAGACGCTGTTGTCATGTGTCTGTCTGTCACGCACGGTCCCTCTGCCATAGCAGAGCTTCTTGTAGAGTCAAGGTACACAGAGCAAAACCAGGTTGTGCATTATGGCACCTGGGCTTAAACAGAAGTTTACATTTTTTCTCCATTGCATGACCTGACTTTACTTCATCTTGGTTAAAGGCAGGCTTGCCACTCGGCCACTGAATGAAGAGAAGGCGGCTTTCAAGTTTTCAGTCACTAAAATGTGACACAGGAATTTTTACACAAAGTAAGACAACAAAGCAACAATGAAGCTATATCATCAACATAATGTACGTGAAATGTACACATTAAATATGAAGAATGTAGGCACAACGAATAGCTCAGTAAGGTGGAAGTGGAATAATAGTTGATAAACATTTAATGCTAAGCTAGCATAATGGTCTCTGGTCAGTTTACCTGAGCTTTGGGAAATGCAGATGGTTCTTGAAGATATGGTTCAACGAGTGAAATATAGGACTGTGCCACTTCACTTGGACATCCGAGTACTGCCTTGTCAGTCAAAAACAGCAGAGAACATCTCACAAAGTCAAAACTGGAGGCTTCACAAATAAAGTTACCGAAATTTGTAGATGCCCGTGAACTGTAGCAAATATCAAAAAGTTGATGGCAGCTTTGGCTCAGAACAGAGAGATGTGTATTGAGAAAGCCTATTATAGTTCTAAAAGATAACAGAAATTGTCGAGCAAACACATGAAAGGCAATCTGTTGGCAATCTATTCATTTGGTGAGGTAACAAGTGTGACTAATTAAAACACGGTGGAATTGTGATAGTGATACGATGTGTGCATAGGTCTTGAACAAATGCAGAATGTAAATCGACTGTGTGACCGGCTATACAAGTTAATCTTAGAACAGTATGTGTTAAGTGTTTACTAGCCATGATCATGTTACATCAGAAATCGTTGCAGAATCAGCAAATGACGACAATTATTATATGAAATTTAATAAAATTAAACTCAGTCACCATTGACTGACAATCAACAACAAATTTTCACTGCTAAAAACAAAATGCTTATACCTCCCACATACAGTGTTATCTTGCCAGATTGTCTGATAAGAGGCATGATAAGGAAACAACTGAATTCTGTTCTTGCAACTCTACATATTGTACAACCCATATACTGACAACGGATATAAATAAAGGTGCCATACTCAGCAGAACAGAGATTCTCATCTTTTCTTTATAAGCTTCAAGGCCATATGGCCAGATTCAGGCAATTGCATACGACTACTGCGTGTTAGAAATGTGTGTGTGCCATGCGTGTGCGCGTATGTACACTGTGTCTTCAGAAAAACAACACTGCCGTTGCACACTATAACTTCAACAAATTTTGATAATTTGTGGCAGACATTGTGGTGAGCGAGTATGCTATCAAATGGTGATTTGCTATCCCACCTCTCCTAACTAATGCCTCTGTACTACCTGGAGACATTAGTTAGGAGAGGTGTAACAGCAAATCACCATTTGCTAGTGTACTCTCTCAGAAACATCTCTGCCAAAAATTACCAAAATCCGTTAATATGCATTGAAATTATAGCGTGCTACAACAGTGTCGTTTTTTTCTGAGACACGGTGTATGTACGGTACGTGAAGTAAAGCAAGCCCTATGGTTACGTTATCTTCCCATCCACACAGCAGCCACAATCGCTGACTACTAGTGATTATATTTCTTCACTGTGACAACTAAAGAACTTGGCCAGAGTTGGTAAGTGTTGAACATCCCACTTGTGATTATGCACTGACACAACGAAAAAAACTGTGCATTTTTGCTACCGCAACACACCAAACTAAATGCTAATACTAAGTACACATGCCTACAATATATCAGCCACAATTCAACCGAGATTTAATACTTACAAATCCTCGAAGAATGGCAACAAATATGGAGAAGATCATTCCTATGATAAAGAGCACATCCACAGGACGCCGATACAAAGCTCCAGTCTTTGGCAACACACAGTATAATAAATTAATAATTACACACAATAAAATATGTCTAAGTATCTACGGATATTTATATGTTTAGAGATCTCTACTTCCAACTGACAAAAACAAACACTTTTAGCACGAGATGTAATATATACATATCGCGCTTATGCTATGATGCCAGTGTCCGTCTGTCTGTGACGGAAGTGCATTGGCGCATTATAGCTAATCCAGGTTTCAAATTCCGATCCCACTTTACCGTGCATTGCGGCCGCCGTGCTGCTGGCGGACGCCGTGCTCAGTGGCGCCGTGCTGCTCGCCGTGCTGGTAGCGGGCGGATCATCTCGCGCCATGCGAGCCAGTGTTAGACTCTCTTGTTATATGTATCTGCATCAACCAAGCCTCCAGGTATGCAACTGTGCATATTTGGTGCCTGTCCCAAGATACGATAAACTGGGAGGGTTGCGGCAAAAAGGGCATCCGGCATAAAATTTGGGGGTATGATGGAGGTTGGGACATCAATGGTCCAGTCAGATTGTCGGTGCTTTTGTCTCTATTATCTTCCCCACGCCTCATGAAATCCAGAATGATGACAGACTCCAAAGATGTGTTTCAGGTGTGAGTAGGTGAATGTCTCTTCTGGTTCCAGACCACCCGGGTAGGTTGATAAATTGTAAAACGGCAGTGTGTGTGTACTTGCATCAGAAATTGCCATAAATGATAAATGCAGCAACGTCCTTCCCTTAATAGTTGGTAAACGACAAAACGATCGAGTCCACTTAGTGATTCATTTCGTTGTTGTTGCTTAGTAGCATTTCGAAAAACAGAATTTTCTGCAATAACTAGTCACAAATTCATTGTAAAAAGGTGCATATTGGCAGATCCACGGAACGGTACTGCAAATGCTGAGGTGCTGAAGCACACTAGTCCAGATACAAGTGGCAGCAAACAAAACTGCCCAGTTACCGACGGAGAGAAACAAATATGGCAGCTAATCAGGGACGGCATAGCTGATCGCAGATGTTGATGACAGTTGGAATTTTGAGTTCATCAGCAAGACAGATGAGCATAAGTGCCCGGAGTTGATGAATGCTTGCATTGAAGTCAGCAGTGTTGGGACAAATTGTGAACAATTTCTTTAAACAGTCTGATCAAGCAGTCTGGGACAGAACTACTTAAAACACTATTAAAATATTAAACCATACTGTTTTTTTTTCATACAGTACTTAATACAGCGCATTAGAGGTTCCATGATTATGCACTATACAAATTCATATTACATTACATTACAGCACTTCACCACTGATCTTCAATTCTTCAATACTTCTGTTAATTACATCATTTAATTACAAAATGACTGCTGGCATTGCTCTCACCGAAAAAAAATGGTTTAAGTTCAGTAACAACAAATTTTCGAAAATGAACTTTCATAAGAATGTAAGTGGTGTCTATATTTCCACCTACTTTTCACTGCCTGAACTCCAAGTGATAACTTATAAATCTGAAATTTTCAGACACCATTATAAAAGCTATTTACAATATGCAAAGAATATTTAAATTAAACAGCAGATTGAAAAACAGCTATTCAAACAGTTCCAACGTTGGAAACTGGTGACATTAAGCAAACCATGACTCACAGACTTACCAACGATGGTCTCCTAGCAAATTGCTGTATGTTTCGTTCTCGTAGAAACCGCACGGCAGATACGACAGGAATGATGATGTATGGAACGTTGAGCAAGATCGACCATCGCACACCGTGTTTACCTGTCCACAAGCCACGCCCACTAGCCAAGCCAAGCCATCACGGCTGTCACAGTCGCAATTCAAACTCGTTCATTTGTGGAACATATTTTAGAAAAAGGACTGAAAGTTCTATTCAGTCAATACAAAATATTTCTAGCGAAAACACTGCATCAAGTCTGACAGCTTTTCTTCGCATTGTCTAACATCTGCCAGCAACAGTTACCGTTTTTGTACTGTTAGAGTTGCTGGTCATGTATATTCATATTCATTACATGTTAATAATCATTCACACATTAATTCAAATTCAATTGAAGGACCATTTTTCCACACCAAAGAACTACTCAGCTAGTCACATAATTAATGCCGTATCCATAAACATTCAGCACTAAGCCATACCCACTCCTCAAGTCAAGTGATCAGAATACAAGTTACGTGCTCTCGTGGCATTGGCCTCAGTGATTTGAAGTCAGAACTGGGAACCAAAACAAATAACAAATTTACGATAAAGAAATAAATACAGTTTTTCTCCATAAAATGCCACCAATTTGGGGGCTTGTACTGTATAGGTTCTTCAGTTTCTGGTAGCCTGATAAAGTAGTTTGGTGTCAGCCGCGAGTTCCAGCTGTGATCATGATCAAGATTCAGGTGTAGCTTGAGCCAAGGCCAAGGCCAAAATTTTGGCCTTAAGGCAATGACAGACTGGCCTCGAAGCTTTAACGTCTTTACCGGAACGCACTAAATACAACACTCTGTGGCTCACATATAAGTTTTACCTACCACCTGACAATGATACCGTCATCACATCATCATTGTTCAGCCTCATCAAAACACCCGCTCCTCATCTGTGGTCATCATCTCTCATCCACCTTCATCGTCATCTCTATGAACAACGAATCACTCTTTTTGCTATGCTTCACCTTGTCTCTGGAATCATCTTCCCGTTTCTCTCCGACAACCTAGTACCTGTACCAATCTCCGTGCCTCAGACTCCGATCTTCCTCTCCTCTCCTCTTATAAACTCACCACTCCCATCATCCACAACTCCCTCGTTGTTTCACTCCCGGCTGAAAATTTATCTCTTTCGCAAATACTTCCCACCATAGACCTTTCCCTTGCACAGGACTGACTTCATGGATTCTCAGCCGTTTACCGACTCTTCTGAGCATATCTGATTTTTGTTTTTAGTTTATTTTTCCTTTATTAGTTTTGTTTTTTGGCCCCATGCAGTAGATTAAGCCGGCTCTTGTCTGCTTTTGAGTTCATGTTAAACTCTCAATATCATATGGTATCATATCCCTCATGCTGAGAAAGCTTCTTTTCTTTAACATACAAGAAATGTTACGATACTTGGTTATGGTACGTATGATCTGGAGTATAAACGAATTGCAAAATATGTTGGTACAATTTGGGTTAAAGTCTATGTTGTACATACCATCCCAAGCATTAACATGGTCGCTGATGTGTCTGCAGTTCTACATTTACTTAAAGAAATTGTGTAAAAACTGCCTCATGGCCAACATGCTGGACGAACTGAGAATCGGCACTTTTTCAGGAATTTCGCAAAACCAATGGCCAATTTCAAGACTTATGAAGGCCTCAAAATTTTTTTTACCACTTATCAAATTCTCCTGACTTTTCACAGCCCATGGCACTTTTATTTAGCAAATATAACATCCAACAGCAGGCAAACCTGAGTTACTCATAATTATAGAATATGCATGTGTTACTAAATTTAGAATTAAATGTTATCATTTTTAAAAATTTTATATTAAGAAATAAAATAATAACAACAGCCCACTGTAGTTGTCCACTTACTTAAAAAAGCTGCAGGCACTAGCACCAGCAAGCTGTTACCTATTGAACCAACCCAATATAATCCAGCTGAACGGTAATTCATTCTGAAAATATACAACACAAGATTAATTTATACGGTTTAGCACCAGATGCACTTTAGATAAACAGTCAAACAAATTTAAAAGTGAAAATATACTGGTCTAAATTTGTTAAGTTAAAATTAACCAGTATTAACACCGGTACATTAAAAATAAAATATATGTAAACGAAAGAATGTCCAAGCATACAAAGAGTTTGAAGATCACTTTTGTACGAAATTTTGACAATTTATTACAAACCGGCGGGCCATTGCAGTAAGCATGAACAGATATAATACATAGTGAACTGTGCCATCCCAATAAGCAATCACTGAGCCAAAGGGTGTAGCCAAGTACGGTTCACCGTTCTTTAAATAATTCGTCATGAAACCAGAGATGTATCCATCATTTTCAAGACCAATGATGATGTCAATAGCAGATGAGAATGTACCCAGCGCGAAAACTAAACACAAGGTGCACAGCAAATACAGTCGTGACCAACAGGACAACAAATGGACACAGTTCACAGAAATGAATGCAAAATCAAACATATTATCAACCATTTCCACTGCAGCGGTAGCCAGAACATCCTCTACCAATCACATTAGCAACATTAATTCCTCTTGTAACCACAAACTTTGACCTTCGACTATAACCTTCAAACTTGACTTAAAAGTATCAGGAAAAATCACAGTGCCAAATATCGAGGAGACAAAAGTCATTTCGTTCAAAAGTGCCCGTCTAGACACTCAGACACGACCACATATACCAGATCAACTGTGCAACTGAAACTGGACGACCAAAATAGTGAGTTATGTAATGTATCAAAGTCTGTATACTGGCTACTGATATGTGGGCTGTTACATTTAGAAAGGTTGTAGAAAGCTGCTCCAAATGTGACAACGGTAAAACAAATAGCCAGTGTAACAATCTCAGTGCACATTTTCTGCCCATTAAATAGTTAAGAGTAAATGATAAGGTTTATAAAGTCTTGCATACTTACAAACCAAATCTTGTGACACTTAATTCCACCTGTTTTACTCCATACTGTGCAATCATCCGTTTCCACTAATTTGCATGTTTCTTGGTTACCACTCATTCCATTTGCAGCATCAATGGTCTGTAATTCCCTCACTTCAAAGTTCAAAAACCCCAAATCACATTTGTTTCAATCTGCTTTTAACAACCCCAGCAGCTAACCAGCAGTATAACTCTTAACTAACCTACAGTTAAACGATTAGGCACTTCATGTTTAATTAATTACTTAATTTCTTACTTTGAGGACAGTTTATCACCGCGTACATTTTGCAGACAGTTACACTGCCCCCGGATAAGTCACTTCCGCCAAATGTCGTTGCTTTCTCAGTGTAATCTATATCGTTGCTATTACGATCACATTAATTTGTCACTGTCCACATTCACGTTTAGTATTTTAGCTAGTGACAGTTACGGTACTGATTAATCAAAGATGCAGTTTACTGAGATATTTGTTGCAAAACATGGTGCATTACAATAAACAAAACTGCTTTAACTCAGTGCCACAAAACAGACACCTCAGCATGGACAAGGTTATCAGTTGTGTCTCAGTTTGTCTGTGTGTGTGCTCTGAAAAAAAAACAGCTTGAGCTATCAACATCAAAGTCAGCAGAGATATGGCAGGCATCTGCATGCAGTGAACTTGAAGTCAAATGGTCAAAGGTATGTTACCATTAGCAATTTAGCATAATGATGGCTGCTGCTTGTGCAGACAACTGCATGCACCGAACTCTAGTTTTGCTTTGTTGAAACTAGAATCTATTGAAATCCACATAATTTCAAAGTGAAATGTTTCTACAGCAGTTATAAAAAAACAGGTACCAACCATAAAACAGCCAGTCTTTTGACTGCTCGAAGCTGGCCAGAGCAATGTAAGTTAAAACACAGATAGCAGTGAGACAAAGCGATCCAGCAACAAAAAGGCCAAATTCGCCTTGTGTTGTGTGTGCTTTGTTTACGATATATACTGCTGGAATGCCCAGCAGCGATATGAAGAATATGCTGGCTACGGCTTTCACTGATGAGGTCATCATTTACCAATCGTCACCTGAAAACACAAAATATTATCAGACACAAACGAAATTTCAAATTTGACTGTATTAGCATGTTGTGGCACACAAATAAAGTTGAATGAAGATGCACAACTACAAACCTTCACATATCCAAATATATCAAACCATTTTTGTCACTCAGACTGCTATGTCGCCAACCATTCAAAAGCATAACTGTCAAACGAGAACATGAAACTTTTTTGACCCTCTGGAGCATGCAACGTTCAAGCATGACCACACTTGCCATGGCAAAAAGGAGGTATGTACCACTGTTAAGTACTTTTGGATGCCAAGCACAGTTTGCTGGCACGTGCACTAACAAGAAGCTCTGCTATAACAGAGGGACTGTACGACACACTTGTCAGTTGTCTTTAACATAAAATGCAAAAATATAATTTTCACGTGTTCTGTGTTAAAATTGTTAAACTCCACACCTCTACACTAAATTATCTTGATTCAGGTAAGGTTCTTTTGAAGATATATGTCCATTAAGTGGCGTTTTGATGATGCAGATGCAGTCCACATTCTGATAGTATCTCTCCACCTTACACATAGGCCACCTGGACATTGTTTGTGGCGGTCTGCCTGAATACCGCAAACTACCGCAGACTACTGCAGACTTACCGCAGACGAGACTGATAATGTTCTACTAACTTCTACAAGTGTCTGTAGGTAAGAATTTACCACGCAATGACGTTCTGATTAACATCTGGAGTCAGTATTTGCCGCAGACTAAAGTTTAAGCACTACAGAGTAGATTTAAAACTTGCTGGAGTCAGCGGTAAATTTCCTGCTCCTGAAGTTCTCAAGCCTTGTCTGTGTACAGCACGTCGTTTAAAAATTTAGTCTGTGGTGTTTACAGTCTAGTCTGCTGTAAGCCTACATACTGGTTCTAGAAAGTGCCCAAAGCCTAGTCTGCGGTAAGTGTGTGGTACTCTGCCCTTGAAACTTGTCTGCAGTAAGTCTGCTGTATCTGATGGTCTCTGTATAGATCTGTCACGTTAGCACTGCCCAATTTAGGACGGGTTGCACCACCCATACTTAAATTAAGTGGTCCTTAAATCTCCACTGAAATGCACTTAAGTTAAGTATGGGTGGTGCAACCACACCTTAGTTTCTTTCCTTCAATTTCTTCAACACTGATTTCACCTCACTGTTTGTGCTTGGCTACTCTGCTAATTTGAATTTCTCATCTAATTCAAGTGGCTTGCACGTTTTAAAGTCTAGTCTGTGGTAGTCTGCGGTAGTCTGCGGTATTCAGGCAAACCCGTTTGTGGTAGTTTTCGCCAGGATTCGAACGTTATCGCCTTAATGGGAAAGACTACAGTTACGGAACAACCAGGATATTTTGTGTATGGAAGGGGTAGGTGGCAAGGTAAAAAGGGACGCAAAATTTTTTGGGGTGGCGTGTGCGGAAAATGGG
>Ga0209782_1001179_pt1 | contig 13222 bp, 13 predicted proteins | sample WorMetmaBAHAMAS1_FD_187390 | JGI IMG/M metagenome (GOLD analysis project Ga0209782, IMG submission 187390) | Marine gutless worms symbiont microbial communities from Max Planck institute for Marine Microbiology, Germany - Inanidrilus... | ecosystem: Host-associated > Annelida > Digestive system... | reverse complement strand
CTAGGTATTCCAGTTACTATTACTCTTTATAATGTATCTACAAGTAAAAACTGCATGCTATACTTTGTTAGATTTTTCATTGTTTTTACCATTTCAGTACACAACAGTTTTTCTGGATACCATATTTCTAGTCTATGTTATTTCACTGCTGTAAGGTAACGAAAAACTAAAACATGAAATTTTAACTCTGGGACAAGTGGGACATCTTTTTTTCAATATTGCAATTATAATCGTGCATCTCCTGTATACTGCTCTAACTAACACAAGAGATGAATAAAAATCAATGCATACCTGAATATCACAAAAAGAGGCATTCCTATAGAATCTTCTATTGACCTAAAAAATTAGCAAAAAAACAACACTTTCAGAACACTAAAACATGATGGACTGAAAATAGGTGAGATTACCAGTGATAGTGACTTTGTTCTGTTACTTAGAGAGTTTTAACTGCTGACCTTAAAAAATCAACCCTCACTGTTTTGTAAAAAAAATTAATTAATAAGTGCAAACATCACCATAAAAGTTTTAGTAGAATAATGATATTCACATTACTACGGACAAAAAAACTTCACATTCAGACAATAACATCATTTTAAACATAACGCCAAACTGTTGAACAACTTGAGGCAAAAAGACGTGAACTAACTCTTCGTCGAGCTCCTGGGGCAAGATGCTCGGCTCAAATTGGCTGTGCAGAGTCTGACAGAGGCAGGCTCCAAGAGCCGTGGCATCTTCTTGCTCAAACTCTTCACGAATGATCTCCTGCATCATCTGATCGATCAGCTCACACTGAGCTTCCTTATCACTGCAACGACGCCAACAACACACTGATCATAGAATGCACAGTGAGGTGCATAGCGAGATCTGTTTTGAATATGTATAGAATCTACTTTTTCTCTGTCTGGTGCTTAGTTTGCTGTTCATATGATCGCTTGAATTTTTGTTAACAGTTATTAACATTATAGTTCATAGAATAGTACTGCCTACTGTTTGTTTGTAAATTGTTACTGATTCTACAGTCAGTGTTAATTGGACACAACAATTAAGAACTTAGTTATTTACTCAGTTTTGTTAAACCATGTCTCTCCAGAGTTACTTCAGGCTCCGAGAGGTTAATTATCTCCGATGGGATGACTCACGTACAGGGTTCGTGGCTAAAGCAAGTGTCAATGCACTGAAAAAAAATCAAACTCTCGACTTCCTCGAGGGAAAAGTCATCCAGGGGCCTCATCAACCAACTAAATGTCAATGAAAGAGATCAAAGATTCACTTCATGTTGGCTCTGTGGCACAGCTATCCAGCACAGCACCACACAAATACATTACAGACAATTACGCTGCAATGAAAATCTAAAAAAACATGCAGTATAATGTGGCAAACAATCCGTTAATTGCAACAGTAAGCAGCACTAACATGCAGCGACAACCACAACACAAATGTACACTAACACGCAGGTCTGCTGTTGCAGAGGGACCACGCGACATGCTTGTCAGTAGAAATCTTGCAACTGCAAATCATACCATTTCAAAAAAAGATTGCAATCGACAAAATCGACAAGGTGATCGCAATTTCTGCTTTTAGATAGGCCATATACCACTTCCTGTTAGTGGTCTGTTGTTACAATGTTTCTATCTAGCACCGTTTTTAGTTACTACCACTTTTGAAGTTAACGTGACTGCCTGTGACCTTGAGAACTCTTTCATTTTTGACAATGAAGCTTAAATCACAAGCCACGTGTGCTTTGTAATTTATGTTTCCGGGACGGTTTGTCGTCAGTTGGCTTGGACTAGCTACGATCAAGCTGTGTGCCAAATTTGAAATATCTATGTTAACCCATTACAAAGATATGAAAGGCGAAGAAAAATGCAGAAATTGGCGTGGTTTAAAAGTTAGGGGTCACTCAAGGTCATCGGCACCATAGGCATTCGATAAAGCACATATAACATCCTACTCAACAATAATAAAAACTATGTGTTTATCTTGCACTGTTTTCGAGTTATTATCGCTTATTTCCCAAAATTTAAAGACTTCACGTAACAATGACCATGCCCACTCAAGGGTCAGTTTGTAATCCCAATGCTAAATACTACATGGCAAACCAGTGGACAAAATTTGAAGTCTACAGCTGTTAGCTGTTCTGAAGATATTTTAGAGGGGACAAAGAATTTAAATGGGTCATGTGACCATAAACATGCCCTTTTCAGAGATGGTTTGTCAACCTACAGGCCAATTTGATGTCTCTACATTCACCCACTACGAAGATATGAAAAGCAATGAAAAAATGCAAAATTGGGATGGTTTGGGGAGTTAGGGATCACCCAAGGTCATCGGCAACATAACCATTCGATAGAGTGCATATGACTTCCTATTCAACTTCAATAGAAACTATGCGTCTATCTTGTACCGTTTTCAAGTTATAGCTAGTTATTCGTCAAAAGTGGCTAATTTAAACCTACCCCACCTGCATTTGGTGCCCACATAGGGGGTGATCCCATTAATAACACTGCCGTAATCTTTTGCATCAGAAAACTAGAGTCCCTGGGCTATCGTGTGGCATTATTTGCGTGGCATTGTTTAGCTGTTTTGATACAATACCGGTACCATAGCGTGACAGATAGACAGAAACATGACAATGGCATATACCGCGCTAGCACAGCGTCGCGCAGTAAAAATAAACTGCATCAACTTACTTCTCATCTTGCAGTTGCTGAACATAAAGCTTCAAGCTGCCCTCAAGCTGTTGCATATAGTCATCAATATTAATCGGCTCAAATTTCTTAACTTCACTTATCCTCCGTTCGACTTTAGCCGGCTTTTCTACTTTCACTTTACCTACAACATTCACACATGTGAAATATGCTAAGTCAAAACAGAATATAATATGTGAAGCGGTTAGTATTCATAGAACATATTACCGAACTTCAGGATTTTCAACTTGGATTTATGGAACAACATCAACAACAGTTGCGTGATCGAGTACTGTACAATGTTTTATAGTGGATACAGTGTACACTGCAACTTGCTACCTTTCATTTTGTGTTGCCGGCTTCAATTAAATAGCAGTTACATTCTTTGGTTTTCTCGTTTTTTTAGTTACAATCATAGTTGAAAAAAATAAGAATTTGTACCTGTTCAACATTACGATAAATAATGAAGTCATCAACAATCAAATTGCAATAATATACATAAAATAACATCTTATCTTAATAATTTTTTTTTAAACTTGCATACCGACTGACTGAGTGAGATAAGATTTTACGTCCCTCTCGACACATTATAGGTCACATCCAAGACATTCTTGCCAGTCAATCTCTTGACCAATACTAATGAGACAACATACATATCAACTTTGCTAACAAGTTCAATGAAACAGTAACCAGTCACTAAGGACTTGCCGGCAGGAACATCGTCATCATCGCTAAACTCAGCCGTGTCACTACCACTTGCGACAGAGTCCTGTGAGTGATTGAAAGACTCGCTTGACGACTCCCTGACGGCGTCTCCCGAAAGACTACTTTCTTCACGGACTGAAATACGCATTAACCACACGTCAGAACATGCAGCAGTGATGGCACGTATCGAAATAGCAACACACAGTGATCATACAGATGCATCCACAAGAAATGCAAACAAATCTGCAAACTGTGGTTTAATGTATACAACAAGATCGTCAGCCAAAAGACTTGCGAAGGTCAACATTCACATTTTGAAATGATGCATAATATCTACCTTCACTGTTAGTAGGTTAGTAGCAGAGCATCAGGATTGCAAAAAAACCTGCTTAAAAGCGTTTACAGGAAAACTTATGTAAACTGTGTACAGGTTATCAAGATATCACACACAACAGGCCAATAGATGAAAGTATCTTCGAAAATGCATAATTTTCATAAACATTTTGGATTAAACCAAAAAAAAAACAAAATTATCTAATTAAAACTTCAGCAATTCCACTAACGACTCGGGACAAGATTCAACCACAAAAATGCACACAAACATACATACAGCACACATCGACTAAGTTTCTAACCAGTGCTATAAATGCCACATTAACAATACACAAATATTGTTGAGCCACCTGGTGCCAGCCAGACACATTATGGACTTCATTCAACATTGTTAACAGACTTCACATTGCCAGTGAATGTGTTCTTGTACACCAGTCTCTCTGCAAGGAACACAGTGTCTAAAGATCTGCATGCCACAGCAGATCCATCCAAGTTCAGAAAACACCCTTTTTTACTGTGGCTATGAATGAACTTTTTCGATTTTATGCTCTCTGGATTCCTGTATAATACCTATATTCATTTTTGTAATAGGCAAACTATAAATCCGCATGACAATGAAGAAACTACTGCTGCAAACATATATGACTTACCACTGTTTGGTCGAACATCAGTTGAACAGAATTCAGCAAAGTTTTCCTTTAACATTGCACACAAGTCTTTGTCTAGCTTTGGATTGTCAAACAGAGGAGCCAGAGACCTGCGATGTTACACCATTATCACAGTGATCGTCACTAACATCTAGACTAATAAGATCTGCATTACCATCAGTTGTTCAAACATTATCACCCAACAGTATCATTCATAACTGGAAACTGTTTACTTCCTGTCTCGGCTGCACAGGCAGCTACCATTTCTTACACACTTGTCACGTTTGACGACTATAATAAAGATTTACATAGTTACTTAAATAACTTGTTCCGCAGCAATTAGAAGAGACAGAAAGCACAGAACTACCCAAAGACCTAGTTGCACACGCTGTGGATCAATCGCCAACATGTATATTCCAGTTTCTCGCAAAAAAATGAGCCACATAAAATCTACTCATACGCAACTAAACGAATTTATAGGATTCTCAAAAAAGCAACAAACTGCTGATAAGCAAGTACTTACGGCAAAACACGTTTTTCTAAGATAGCACGCAACGAGGCTCGAATGCCACAGCGAACGACTGACACAAGTGGAGGATAAAAGTTCGGTGTGATCTGCAATGAACCGTTATTCAGGAAATTAACAATAAAACAGCTTTTTAATTTTCATAAAAGTACTTACAAAACATCAACAGACAACTGACAGACGTATATTTCACACATTTTTATGAACATACTGATAAAGGATGGTTGATAATCATGATAGGTTGGAATAAGTGAATGTTTCTTCTGTTACCATCTCACCCAGGTAGACAATATTCTCATCCGTAGTTGAATGAAATTTTAATCATTAATGTTACACAAGCTGATAGAAAACCCACAAAACTAACAGTCTACTCAGAAAACAAATATTTTGCTACAAGTAATAGGTACACCTATTAAAACTGTACATACATGTCTGATGTCTTGGACAAGTATTACATAAGTGATATATGCTACACCTGTACACTCAACTCCTGCATACTTGAAGAAGCATTATTACTTCAATACCTGTAAATTAAAAAGTACAGTAAAATGTTACTTACTCGACACATGAAGTCCAGAAGTGTAGCTGTTATTGCCGGATGCGGTCGCATAGAATGATACATGACCAAAATGCACGGTTCTAGTTAACAACACCACTGATAAACTCAGAAACTCAGACTACTAACACTTATTTATGACAAAATATTAACAGTAACCACACATAACTATAACAAACTGACAACTAAATCACAAAACATAAAACTATAATAATATGATAATACTCCACTCAGTGTTTGGTTAGGTGACAAAAATGTATGCGAAATGCTGCCACCTGATTTAGCGATTATCAATATAATAGTGATAATGATAATAATAAGAAATCCCAAAGTAATTTGGGAAGAAGCCACATCAACGGAATGTTGTATGGGAATATGTATGTTTTACAGGGAGCGGGAGGAGAACAAAACAGTATTGCAATGTTGAATCTAGGGTCGAAGTCAAAGGGTAATGAAGACTGCTGTTACAAACTTCCCATTGTTGAAGCTGTTATGACAACTAAAAACAAGAGGGCCTAGCAGTGGCTAGCATAGCGCGAGATGTGGGAAGCTCTAGCACAAACCGTTCTTCAGATTTATAATGCATTTTCAACCGAGATTACTAAAAAAATTTCATTATCGTTCAAATACGTCACGTGCTTACGGTCCATCGATAAAAAGTAAGTAAAATAAGCGATATCGCTACAATTACCAATTTTTCCATACCCCCCTCTTCCGCCAGAAATCCCGGCATCATCCCATCCGACGATCCGGGTGAGGCGCTGTCAGTAAATAGTAAAGACATCCATCTATCCAAGCATGCAAAGGTATCTGGGATCCATCGCACCCTGTGACCATAATGCACAAAAGTCACAAACAGACGGACAAACACTGACATCATAGCATAAGCGCGAGATGTATATATTACATCTCACGCTAAAAATGTCCATTTCATTCCTGGCCGCTAGGTACCACATTCATACAAATGTTTACTAAATGTTTAATCAATGTTGTGTACACTTTTAAAAAATTACGCAATTGGTGCATATCTACGATGCTGCATATGACCACATAACCACAGCTGATGCCACTGGCTTTGCTGCTGATAACAGTTAGTTATTTATTGTTGTCGCTCAATTATATCGCGACGTTATTAACTTTCCTAACCTCAATTTTCTAATGAAGTGCATCATTAAAAAGTCAAAAGATGAGGATTCCATTGATACATTGTGCGAACAAAAATGTTATCAACTTTTTGCACACAAATTGAATACATCTATGCACTACAAACATATTGGGAATCCCATAAAAATCTACGGTCATCAAAATCCGTCAAAAGTGCCCCTTGCCTATAGACAATCTAGACCCCCATCTAACTTACCCTTCTCCAGCCCGACCTCACTCACCACCCCAAATGGCAGCTCGATCACTTAACGTGTTCTCATACAGCAATGCCACAAATTTCGCATTGGCAATAATGGGTTGCCCCATGTCCACCCCAAAATTGCCCTTTTCCAGAACCCCATCCACATTGCACATAATGGGACACAACCCAACCACCACCCAAAACAGCATCAAAATCTACTAGCCATGTTGCCACAAATCACCGGACAGTCCGACAGACACAAAAACTATGAAACTCAGCCTGTACCAATAGGTCGCTTACACTCTAGCGAGCTGACATGGCCTAAAAATAATGCACAGATTTTTTATCCCACCACCAAGTCATAACTTCAGATTCTTCTTTCAAGACCCGTCTGATTTGTAGTACACCTACAGGGTAGGCCAGTTAAAAACAAGAGGGCCTAGAAGTGACTAGCATAGTGTGAGATGATCCCTCCACTCTTCCCGGCAATGATCCCTTCTCTCGCACCCGCCTGCACCGTGACTGCAATGCGCGGTAAATTGCGATCAGAATTTGAAACCAAAATTAGCTATAATACACTCCGTCACAGACAGATGGACAGACAGACGGACACTGACATCATAGCATAAGCGCGAGATGTATATATTACATCTCGCGCTAAAAACTAAAGCGAAACGTGCAGATTACTACTGTCTGAAGTAACAACTTACCAAACTGCCCTGTAACAAATTTTGACTACAATTAATAATTGAATCTAACTATAAACAGTTTATTCAAAAGAAACAATTAGCTAGCACAAAAATGTTGCTTATATACCTTAAAGAAGTGTCTTGTAGTAATTTCATAATAAAGTAACGACAGAAGTGATTTGCTTACCAATATTCATAATGCTGTCCTTTTCACTATCAAAGAAAAACCAATCATAGAAGAGTGCAAGCTTGGCATTACATGCAGCAACATTTGACTAGAAACACCACAACACAGTAGAACTTGCATGACTGATCACAAACACAACTGTTTCTCTCTTATCATCCATTATCATTGTACAAAAAAATATCCAAAATGTTATTCTTTCACACATACACTTCTTAATGTCTATACTTCAACAAAGAGCTTTTGTAGTCACAAACAGTTTATTTGGCACAAGTCCAGTTTCTTTCACCAAGGAATTTCCTACGTTTGATCAAAAGTGCACAACTTTGTTAGCACTTTTCCAAAAAATGTTAGGAAAAAAAATCAAAATCGATGAAGGCAAACAAGAGAAGATGCAATACACACACACAGATATACATGTTATGTTCATACCGTGCAAGTTGTCAGCAACCAGCCGATGACAGCCCAGCGTGGAATGATGTCGGAACAGAGGACTTCATTAGATGGATGAATCACAGCACAGATATACCGTATCAAGTCACACCTCAGCGACTGGCTTTCTGGAGTTGAAAGATACTGCAACAGGCAAGGAAACAGTACATCGATATTTATCGTCAGCTTACAAAAAAGAAACTGGTGATGACAGATAACCACGACAGCATCTCATCACAATTTTGGATGTTCTTCCCAACTCACAACCAATAGTTTAAAGCACTAAAGGGACTTACTATTAGCCTACAAAGTACTAATACAGTAAGTATAACAGCAGCAAGCAATATTGCATTAATTGCTGCAGGACCAAAAGCAATAAAGTCCCACAGGACAGAAGTTAGTCATTGTTACCACTCCCAGTTATTCCACAGCATTTTACTGCTCCTGGTAGACTACAGCATACCTGATAACAGCAAATTTCTATGCATGCATCGGAAATGTGACATAATGGCATATGGCTCCGCACACTGCAATTGATGCAGCATTTATTGTTTTCATACATTTCTTCAATGGAGATATCCACAAAAAAACTAACTATCTCTCTCAGCTCATGGGGAATAACGGCTCATAAACTGCCCAATATTCTGACCGTTTACTTAGTTGTACATTGAAAAATGAAAGATGTCTGGTACAACACACTCATATGACTCACCTGCCTCTGAAACCAATCTTGGTATCGTTTCTGCTGGCCAAATCGAACGCGGGATGTCAGAAAGTTAAGTTTATTTTCCATGTCTGGGGTCAGGCGACTAGAGAAATATCGACGAGATGTCTTTATAGGCAGAATTTGCTTAACACCTGCATCACAATTATCATATTGAGCTTTAAAAAGCACAACTACAGCTTCGTGACACATTTCTACAGCAAAAACATTCCATAATTAAACAACATTTTGGTCCACAAGCAAGCTGCGATTTTGTTCCATTGCTGACTGTTGCTTACTACTGTCTGCTCACGTTTTTGCCGACGTATGATCAACGATAAAACTGTCACACTTATAAGTGACTTAGGTCCGGTTTTTCCACAGCAAATTAATCTCCCGTTAATTTAATCCGGCATTAAATACGGCAGATAATGATCAATTTACTCAGATGTCGTTTTTCCACCGGCAGTTCGTCAATTAAATCGTCCTTAGTAAAGTGTTAAGACTGGCGATAACGCATATCATGAAATCAACCCTCCACTAGCACACCTGCAATGCACCTTAGGCAAATTTCTTGCACCAATATGCCCATCATCAGGCAGCCAACATTGTTTCTAACAATCAGCAGTGATACTCTGTAGTTTCAAGTCAACAGCAGGTTGTAGAAAAGTTTGGTCTGCTATCCAGAAGATACAAGATAGCGTTCATTGCTGGCTCAGACCTAAAACAAAGACGAACGTTGCGCTACGGGCTCAGGAGTCTGGGAGAACTCTGATTTGACTACACTCTCCCATTTCCGCAAGCCACATCCTCCTATACTAACAAAAGTGCTTATTCCCTGTCCGGGCCCCTTACTGCATCTCCTCAGCAATAGCAAAAGTTTTCTGTTGGAATGCTGATGCCTCAACAGGAAAACACCTTCAAACTTCCATATATTATATGCAAATCATCAACATAAATATAACTATAAATGTGTGGCAAGGCCTAGCGAGTAGCCCACCTGGCATAAGTGTCCTGCTACTAGATAGTAGCAAAACAAACCCGAGATCTGATCGGCACAGTGACTAGAAGTGCAGCCACCTAGCGAACGTAGTTAACAGATACCAATGCTGTTCTTCAAGGTATCATCTTATTCTATGGCAAATTAGTGCAATTAGTGTACCATCAATACCAAGCTGACAGTTACCAGTGAACTGGGGACTAAGTGAAGACGGATTCTGAAGCAAATCTTTCCACAGCTCTTCAAACTCTGGGATCCGAGCAACACTTTGCAAAAGCCGAATTAGATCACGTCCAATTACTTGACAGTCAGGCCACTAATGTAACAAATGCACACAAATGAAGGTATAATGAAGAGGTATAGGTACCTAAATATCATCACAAAATCACTGACTAAAATACAATGTATGGCAATTTAAATTACTGTGTTCAAGCCGGCCACTGACCATAATCAATTTAACATTTTACAATATAATTTAATCAATTTAATGTCAATGCCACAAGGGTATGAAATGCAGCATACTGTTGAGCCTGCTCCAAGCCAGGATAAATTGGGAGGGTGTTGGTAGGAAGGGAAGATGATAGGGCAGAGGCACTAGAGATAAAATGAGATGGTATACAGATTAGTCTCCAGTGCCATTATTTTCATTAGCCTTCCTTGCTCCAAATTCAAAAAAATGGCAGGTGTTATTAAATAGTTCGTTATCACCCCATATAATAACCACAAAGAGAGGCTGAGAGTAATAAATATTTTTACTGGTGCCAGCTCACCCGAGTCATCGTGAATAAATGATCACTAAAAGGGTCGTTGTTCTTAAAGTCAAAACCACTGGGTGTTGCAGTGGCTACTACAGCTGCCAAACGGCATCAATATTTACCCGCTGCCTCATCAACGACACACAGAAGTTGACTTCTCGCTGCCTGAGCTGAGCAAATATTGGACCACCATGGTCGACAATGACGCGGAGATATGTGTACAAGGCAAGAGCTAGCAGCAGAGGGCACTTGTCAAGCCATGCTCTGCAACACAATACAACACATGTCTCATCTGTTGTGTGTCAAACCCACCATGCTCCAAACAAGTTTAATTGTGTAATTGTGATAAACTGGCAACTGGTGATGGTCAAAGTAACTTGAAAATACTCGACAGTGAAAGTTTCACAGGACAAAAAAAAACCCAGAAAATTAGCTAAGTTATGAGTTTGGGTCAAGGTTCCCGAGACGTACCATTATTACTGACGATACCTGAATTCCTTTCCAATATAGTGCAGGTAAGCCGAGGTTAGCTTCAATGCCAAAATCTAGCTTAATTCATTCAACCATTTTGACAGAACTCTGGCTTGTGAGAGACAGTAAAGCACACAAGATCAAGATCGTGCAAACACAGCGTCACAAGGGTAATAATTAACAATAATTAACAAGATGTTACCGTAACAACTTGGAGCCACTGCTGCATGAAAATTAATGGTTTAGTGTAAAATGGCCTATGCTCAGAACTAGTCAACAGCCGCTAAATGACACGGATGAACACCTGCCATGGTTCTGTGATGATGGTAGCATTGTAAACACTGTACCACTGCAACAGTACTACTACTGTTAATTAATTATAATTAACTGCCAACTGCAGTCTAAGCAGATACCTGTTTTCAGTGAATATATCCAATACTGTCTCCGCCAACCACACATTCTTTGGACTGAGATCTCCGCCTATCAACACAAACCAAGGCATGATATGATGTCAACAAAAAGTCGATATACAGGGTGGCTCAAGATAAATACCCCACCAGACAATATTCTGTATCTCCACAACCATTGGTCTGAATCTAACGCTATACAAAGTATCCACTGCCCCTTAATTATGCAACCATACTACCGTGTAAAGCAATTACTATATATGAAAATTACAATTTTCATCATAGTGCTCGTATTGAAATCAAACAAAAACATGAAAATTTGACTGTCACAGCTTGCTAACAGTTCAAAACCTTGCAAAACAGTAGGGTTCAAGTAAGTTTTTTCATCTATAGAATATTTAACTCGGTGCCAATGACGTCATAATTATTTGGGTGTTACCAAAACATTTCCATGAAAAATTGTAATTTTCATAGTAATTGTTTTACATCATAGTGTGGTTGTATATTAATGTGCAGTGGATACTTTCAGATAGATTCAGAGAAATGTCAGGATTTAACAGCTTAAGAATTTTTAAAATCAGACCACTGGTTGTGGAGATATTGCATATTGTTTTGTGGGATATATTATTTTGAGCCACACTGTATGTACACTGCATTCAGGAAAAGTAACAGATTTCTTTTTCTACATATCTTTCATGATTTCTGGACAAATTTAATAAACTTTCAGGTAATGTCCAACAAACTAGAAGTAGATTCTAATTTTACAGGCGTGTGAATTCCGACTTAATGTGGACTTAATATTCAGAGGTCAACAAAACCAGAAATAGAAATCAGATTTTTCCGAGGTGCAAATTCTGGTTTTGATTAGTGTGTTTTCAAACAGTATCGTCCACAATTCTTCAGTGATTTGCACTTAATTTGGCATTCAGCGTGGAAATGTTGTCTGCATTGCTGTGTTGAAAGACAGCAGAAGTACATATCAAATTTTATAGGTGTGCATGCGATAGACCCACGCTCAACAGAACACAGTTGTACTTGTTTATGAACTAATGTTTACACATACCAATCACTTAAAAATACACACAGTGGCAAAAAAATGTGCAAAGAGCTAAACAGTGTATAGCTGCACACATGAATATGCAGCATAACTACCAGATATCTGTCGCAGGAGACAATGACAGACACCATCGGCACCCGTTACAGCATTACGCACAAGTTCTTTTGTGAACCAGACAAGCTAAACAAAACACAACATTTTTCATTACCTCCAAAAAATTTATTACATCTCAATCAAAGTTTAACCAATACAACAACAGTTCTTCACAGTTCTAGCCTGAATACAGAGGTGCACTACCCAGCAAAAATGTCATGTCTCATAAATGTTTTCTACATTATCAACAATACTCACACAAATAATTAATGGCAACATTACTGGACAGTACTATGCTACAGAAATTATGTACTAACAGAATGACAAGTGAGAGTATTTGTGAAATACAAAATAACAAGCTTGAATTAATATGCAAAAAACGAGACACTGTCACTGTTCTTTGTTCACATAACTGGTAGAAAATTTTTGAAATGGTAAGTCCACCTGTGTTCTGCACATATCTGTCAACTTTATCCATTTCTCATAAATCATGCGATTGGTAACGCTCAGCACATTGTTCATACCATCCTGATTTAGCAGTGCTATATCTCGATAGCTCTGAAGTTCAACACATACACGTACATATCTAAGTCAATTAAATCATATTATTAATCAGTTTCTCGATATATATA
>Ga0209782_1001178_pt1 | contig 13230 bp, 7 predicted proteins | sample WorMetmaBAHAMAS1_FD_187390 | JGI IMG/M metagenome (GOLD analysis project Ga0209782, IMG submission 187390) | Marine gutless worms symbiont microbial communities from Max Planck institute for Marine Microbiology, Germany - Inanidrilus... | ecosystem: Host-associated > Annelida > Digestive system >... | reverse complement strand
GAAAGTGACCAATTTTAACCCACCCCACCTGCAGTTGTCGCCCCCATAGGGGGTGATCCCGTTCGAATTTTGCCATGATCTTTGGCATCGGAAAACTAGAGTGCGGCGTTATTTGCGTGATCCTACGTTTAGCCGTTTTGATACAATACCGGAGTGTGACAGACAGACAGACACACGACGACAGCATATACCGCACTTAGCATAGCGTCGCACGGTAAAAACTGTAAATTTTTTATCAGTTACTGTGATATCTGTTTATTTTGTCTTGTATTAGTTTTTTATTGTTGTATATTGTAACAACAAGACTTGTTAGTAAATATCCAGATATAAAATTTGCCAAACGATAATAGTTTGGCCATCGACATCTGTTTACATTCCCACTGCAATGGTTAGCAGCTGTGCAATGTCTCTCTATTATTGTCTGTCTCACTCTCTCTGTGTCTGTCTGATATGTTCATGAGATGACAAGTGTTATAACCTCCCACCCACTCTCCCCTTACCTTCCTTGTCATCACTCCAACCAACCAACTGATTGTCTGTCCATCCTTTCACTCATTAAGTGTCAGGTTAAACAAACTGACGTGCTGAGATCGCAATGGATGATAGCATGATAGCCCCATGATTCACGTGTATAACTACCTGTTATTGGTGGGCAAGTCTCAGGTCAAATTTTGCTATCAGGCCCTGGTTAAAATCCGGATTTCATCAGAGTTGCATGGCCAGTATTGGCGCTGTGACTAGCTTAATCGTTGCACAAACTTGGCGCTAGCGCTGCTCTGATGAAATCCGATATCAGACTAATAACAAGCGGAGCATTTGTGCTGTAAGTGCTGGGTATGCATGGGCAGTGAGAACAGTGAGATAGAAAAGATCAAAAATGAGTGTGAGGGATGAATGCCACGGTCAGTGGCTGTACCCGTCGCTTTGTGCAATGGATGTCATCATTATTCGATATTAACAACACTAATAACAGCAGTTGATTAACTTATAAACATATTAGTGTTTATGAATGTTGTTATATATGAAAGTTTTGCACTTCTTGTTTAAGTTGGTGTTGAGATATTTGGTTGTGGTGTTGATCACGAACAATGTTTCTGTATTTTGAAGATATGACAACTATGGTGGAGATTGGGCTTCTTACAACTTTGCCGCTGTACAGCAGTGGGTGCAGTCATTTAACGTATGTGATTGTCTGTGATTTTGTGTATAAGTGAGTTATTACTGGTGTTGTTACAGTTTATAAATTTTTGTGGATGGTAGGTTTTGGTAGTTTTTTTGTTTAAAAACCTTGGTTTCAGTTTCTTGCAAACTAGACATAGAGTTCGCTGGCAAACAACTCAGTTGCACACATCTGGTTGTCCACTCAAAACTGACAAACAGTGCTACGAACTAATAAGCAGGTCTAATTGCGGAATGTTATCGAATATACATTATCAATTAGTTTATGGTTTTTACCATTTTTTTGAAGCAGCTTTGAAAACTTATTTTGTGGACAATCTAACCTGCTGCAATAAATTCTACAAGTCAATTCTACAATTTTAGCATACAGATGAGACTCAAAAATTTTAATTGTAGTAGAAAAACCTAGCTTTCAGTGATGATTTTAGTATAGGTTTTGGAAATCTTACCCACACTAATTATAATTCAGTAAAAAGTTTCATCAATTTGGTAACAGAAATATGTAAATTATTCCATAACATAACCAACTAAACGTACATTATCAACATTTTGATCTCCCATTGATTGTGTTATAGAATAATTTACATACTAGTTATTATTATTAAAATTATAACTATTGTAATTTAAATGAAAGTCATCTGTAGATTGTTTTCATTAGTATTTCGGAATCAATTAACATTACACTGCAGACAAGTTTACGTCATGAAATTTTTTCTGTAATATGATTCTCATGTACATTTAGCCCTGACTGTTGTTGTTTTATTACATGTCACATTACTTAGTACGTCCAGTGTTTCATATATTTCTTTCTCTCTTATAAAGTCATATGTAGCCTGATGTATTTCATTTTTGTTTTGTGATTACAGATGATGAGACATCAATTAACATCATGTCATGCGCACGTGTATAACTACCTGTTATTGGTGGGCAAGTCTCAGGTCAAATTTTGCTATCAGGCCGTGGTCCTTAATCTTTGGGCAACAAGCCAAGCATGTTCATTAGAAAATGCAATAGAATTGTTTTGCCTCTAGGCACCTGGTAGTAAGTTGAATTCAGTGAATGAGAAACATAACATGTTGTTGGCAGGAAAGAAGTGCTAGCACATCAGAGTCCATTTCATCAGCTGAGTTGACTTGTGCTGCTGTGCACGATGGTGAACAACTTGTTATGTTGCCGCAGTCTTCAACAACTGTTACCAATGTCTGCGAGACCGTTCACGTTCTGTATGTATCTGATGGTATTTGTGTCTTAACTTAGATTCATCATTAGAGCTTTGACACTGTTTTCAGTCTACCGGAGTGGCATTCAGTCTGCAAACAATTGTATCAGTCATCAAATTTCACATTTAGGAGACCTCAGTTTGTTTTGTTTTTAACTAAACTTCATTGCATAGAATAGATAACAACTGAAGTAAAAATTGGAATGGCCGCAAGTCGATCATGCCCGAGTGAACTTACCTGTAGTCCGTTGAAAGTCATGACTTATGATGCTGATCTCTTGGAAAAGTAAGTCAAAGTCGTTCATTGTTCATTTCTCATTGATTGCGTAAACATAGTTCAGATGAGATGGTGCTGAAGATCAGCCTGATGCTGAAAATACGGAATTTTACGTACTTTTGCATCAAATAGTATCTGTGGTTACATATATATGTAAATGTATATTGTCTATTAGACAATGTCTATGCGTCCCATTGTTTTACATTTAATAATTGTAAATAGAATAACCAAATCTGTCAGCTGACTTGTAAGTAGGCAAGATTTAATGCTGTTGTCTATCACGCATTGATAAAGCAAAAACAGCATAGTGTCGTTGATTGAAGTATTTGCTTGAATAAATGCATAAACTTTATCTCTACAATTTCTCTGTTTAGACCAGTCTGAAAACTAAGTTTTGCCCCCCCCCCACAAAAAAACCTAGGTTTCGGCATAAGATGGACTATGGAAAAGTCCTAGGTTTTAGTTACCAGTTCAGATACCATAACAACACTACTATGTGCATGCACATTTGGGCTAATTTACACATACTAATGGACAGTAATTTCCACACTTACCTTGACCGGAGTGTTCAACAAAAAATTAACAATGACAAGTAGTTTAATTCTGTAAATTTATGTTTGAACAGCTTTCAAATACATGGTGAGAAATATTAATTTTTTCTAAATGCTTAACAAATAACATTTATTCAGTTTTGCCTAGTTGTTAGTTTATATTATTTCTTGTTGTGTTCCAGTGCAGTTTATTACCGATTGATATAGTGATGGTCCGATCATTCAGAAGTAACTGAAAATGAATCCAAAACTGCAGTTCCCCCCCCCAAAAAAAAACCTGCTGAAATTGGCCATAAATGAAAATTTGAGAACCGTAACAACACTCTTTTTTATTTGTATAAATCATTATTATGATTGTCGTAGTTTTAGTAGTAAAGTCGATGATATTCTGTTAGAGTGAAATAGGCAGAAGAATGTGTGAATGTGCATAGAAGTTGTGCATACATGTATTCAATGTTAGTTAGTGATCTTAGAGAGCTACTTACTGCTATAGTACAGTGATGCAAAACAACACTGACAGTGATCTGGCCATTGACAGCTGATTCATTACACCTGCTGTGGTTAAGATAAGCCCGATTCAATGACCAGCACATTATGACCCATGTTTCCTCTATTGGATATCACAAACTAACCATCATGGGGAGCGTAGAGATGACATTGTGTATGGTTCTGCTGCCCAAAGGAGTCAAGCACTATTAGTCATTGCAGTATTATAGTATTTTGCAGTATCTGTTAAAAGATTGTTGTTGGTAATGTTGCTGGCGTTGGGACATTAACGATGTGTAGACAATGCAATGATGACGTGTTACAGTGATCATGCTGCTGAGGCTAGAGACAACTTTTGTCATGCTGCCAATGATGATATTACCGTGGATGAGACCGCAGACATGTCAACACGGGACCAAGCCGCTGGGTCGACTGTTCACGATGAGACTGAAGTCTGCGGCCAAACATCACAGCCTGAAGATGGTATCCACTGTGATGCAGTAGTGGATGACACCATGGGCTTGTCGACACAGGACCCAGCTGACAATGCTGCTGATGAGGCTGGAGTTAGCAGCGAGATGGCACAGCATGGAGATGACGACAAGACTGGTGTATTGATGGGTGCTGACTCTGGTGATACTGTAGCAGACGAAACCTCGCGCTTGTCAACGCAGGATCAGTTAACTGACTCAACTGTTGACCCTGCTGCTGGTGAGGCTGAAGTCTGTGGTGATGCAGCACAGCATGGAGATGAAATTCCGAGTGATGCATTGATGCATGGTGAAGCTACACAGATGGACAGTGACGTTCAGCCTGATGACAGCAGAACCGATGAGAAACGGACGTGGTATTTTGCTGATATTAAACAGCAGTGGCGAAAGTTCAACATTGACCTCATGCCTAAGGTAGTCATCTGCGACTCTATGTTTGTTCATAGTTCTGTAACGTGTTACTCAAATTATTGCTGCTAAATTTTAGCCTTGGTTATTTTTATTCTGCTTTTATTTAGTGCTATGACACTGTTGTTTTGGTAACATCAACCTGCTGTCTATAAATCCAAATGATTACTCAATACCTGCCTCGGGAAAACTGGCATTGTTGAATAAAAATTGAAAATAGTTGTATCAGTGCTATTCAACTTGAAGAAATGTACTAGACTGTTTTAGGAAGTAAAAAAGGTAAAAGTTTTGCCATACTCGTTACCGAGCATTGGGCCGGGAGCTGATCCCAGTGTACAGGCAGTCAGCCTGCCGGTGACTTTTAAGCCATCCACCTGGCGGTAGACTGCCATTACTTTCTTTCAGGCCTGTGGTTACCGCTGTAGCTTTTACAAGATGGCACCAACTGTATACATGGTAGCACACATCCGATTCCAGTTCACTACTCATTTATTGACCCCGAAAGGATGAAGTGCTGAGTTGGCCTGGTTGGCTGACCTGTAGCGGATGGTTTACCCCCAGTAGTGGTCACTCATCAGCTGCAAGTCGAGCGTGGGACAGGGAAAGTTCGCCGGCCAGAGACCAACATTCTACCGCTGTGCAACACAACTAAGTTTTGCAAGTAGTGGCAAGTTATTGCACCTACAGATTGGCAGGAATTTGATATGAGTCAAAGAAGACCAGTCTAATCTGAACAGTGTAGTCTATTCTCAAATTGTAATGTTAATTTGCAGACCATTTTCTCGTAACATCTACAGATCATACTTCTGTCATAGGAATTTGCTTGAATCGTTATCATTTCAGCATACTTCAGTACCAACCATCCAAGCCGTTGACTAGGAAGTGTGTCTCCAACATGACCTGTCTTGTTTTGAGTGGAACGTAAAACGTTAACTCAGTTAATCATTCTCATCTCAGCACGTATGAAAACGTTTAAGATGCCAGCTGATGTGATGCGTGTAGCTGCTGTACTGCCGAGGCTCACTCGTTGAGCTGCTGATTTCGTCCGATGTTGCCAAGTACTGTGAGTTTCGCGCAGTGACACGTGTGCTAACTCACATTGACGGAAGGCTTGAGCAGGTCCCCACACCTGTCGTTTCTGTCTGTCAGCTGTGTCTGTAGTGTTGGTATGTTGCAGTTACTGACATTACTGGTTCTTTCTTGTGCCTCAAGACTGTTTTGGTGATGATGCAGTAAAATGGTTTCTATGTGATGTGATGATCTCAGCACTTCACTCGTCTCAGATGAGAATGTTTTACTTGGATCTGTGGTCTTAAAGTAATGGATAGGTTCATGTGTAATGAGTTAAAGGCAGAGACTAGTAATAGTTGATATATATCAACTATTCCTAGTCTCTGGCTTTAACTCATTACAGTAGAGCAGCAGAATAGGTTGACATGCTATTGGCATGTTATAAGAAGGTCAAGATTGATTGTGTGAAAGACTGCATGGATTATGAAGTACAAGTCGTAAGATCTAAAGGTAGGCCAAAGTTAGCATTGAGTGAAGTTGCAGAAACAGATTGCCAGACCCAACAACAATGCACAGAAGATCCTGTGGACCACAGAGATTGAGAAAAATGTAATTAAAGATGTTATAGAGTAACCAAAAATACAGAATGTGAGTGGATAAATGTTTTATGGTACCAGCTTACCTCCATTATCATGGTATAAAGGGACATTAAATGGGTTGTTTTTGTTGTGTAATGTAATTTGGTTCTGTTAGTTATGTTTGCAATGAAGTTTGTCGGTCACATTTATTATTTGTCATTTGTAACATTCTGATGTTGCGGCTTGTAGGTGCCTTGTTCAAGAGCGGACGTCTTTGCTAGTCAGAACGTAGGTGTTGTTGAGAAACGAATGCTGATGAAACTGCTCACATTTTGCCTAGAATTTGACAAAAATCTATCCGAATTTGCAGGTAATTTTACTGACTGCGTTACATCCACCCAAATTTATCTGTAACTGTAATAACTAGAAATTAATTTTTAAAAACTGTTGAAAAGAAGAAAGAAAGTACTGTACTGCTTAAAGCTGCTGCTTGCTGTTGATCAGAGTTTATGTATTTTGTGTTGAAATATTGTAATACATGTTGTTGTAATTATACTTAATTTGAGATGCAGTGGGTACCCAGCAACAGCGCTGTTTATTATTTGTGTACATTGGTATTCACTTATGACAACTTACTTTCTATTGAGTGTTAGTAAAGAACTGTTTGTGTGAGTTTCTTGCTTAAATTATCCACACTGGTTACCTCTACATTAATGTTCATATTATGTTCAATCAATAAGTTTGTTCTAGCAGTTCAGAAAGTCAGTTTCTGATGCATTGGTTCTCAGTGTAGCTGCAAGATTTTTTTTAGCCCGTCCGGCATGCCTGCTCAGCAGGTTATATATTTTGCCGATGTTTTTTTTATGTATTTATATTTATATTTTTTTAATTGTCGACCTCGGAGCAAAGAGATCTCAGGAACTACTGAATGGATCATCACCAAATTCTCAGGGTTGGTAGATCTATTGGAGGGCTTGGTAAACCTTGCATTTATTTGGCAGTCGCTTAAAGGACATTGCCATGGCAACCAATTAAACTTTCAAAATTGGCATTATTTGCGAACCAATCTTAGTTGTCGTGCTGCATTCTGAAATGGATTGGAATATCGCAACACCAATGGGCAGCTTAGAAGCACATTGATTGTGGCAACATAGTGTACAGTTTGGTGAGGTTCGGTGCAGTAACTGTGGAGAAATGTTTGCTTATCTGTGTACGTGTGTGGAAAAATTGCAAAATTGGCATATCTGGCCGATTATGTCAGATCATGCTTGACCAATCTTGACCAAATTTTCAGCTTTGATAGACATGTGAGTGGGGATGATTACTCTGACATTTGTGTTGAAATTGATCGCTCAAGGGATGTTGCTATGGTAACAAATTAATTTGATGAGCTTTTTGCAGCATCGAAATTGACCGCCTTTAGTCTTTACTCTGGCATTCTGAAATGGAATGCAATATCGCCATCTGCATGAGGGCATTAACACTGGCGATGAAGCAGCTATATGCTATAAAAATGTGGTGAACATCGGTGCAGTAACCTCTGAGATACATTTCTTATTTGTGTACCTTCATGTCTTTATTAGGCAAAAACTGGCTTATGATCTCAATTCGTCGGACTGGCGTATCCAAACACGTTGGACAATTGAATGTCGATGGGCATGTTTAAAGCGGCGATGGACATGTACATCTCATAATTTTGGTGGGCTTCTATCCAGTACGTCTGCAGTTAATGTGTCTCAACTATGTGCAGCAAGCATCGATCAGCACTTGGGTTAATTGGTTTACGTTCACTAGAGAGCAGCTCGTTTGTGCTTTGCTACTTCTTGCTAGAGGGTGACACTGCTATGCCGGGCGGGCTATATGCTGGGTTTTGCCACACATTTCTAGTTATTTCTGTTTTTTTTCTGTAGCTTTTCTTGCCTGATTTTTCTGTTTACTGTATGCAAGTATTTTAGCAATTAATTGTTATGTAAGTTAATGTACAGATACTGATATCTCATTTACTCAGTACAACCAGTTTTGCAGCTGCTTTGACGTAGTATGGTTGGTCTGGAATAGGACAAGTAGCTGTCAGTACATCATGTGCACTGCATTATGTACACTAGCACTCGTTTGTTGGACCAACCCAGTTGTCAAACCAGTTGTATAATGTGGTCTGTACATGTAAAATAAAATAAAATGAATGCTGCAGTAAAATATAATAAATGCTACACTAGAAAAAAATAACATAAACATTTATTGCAGCATTCATTTTTTTATTTTGCGTGTGCAGATGGCTTAAGGCAAACGTCTTTTTTTCATGCCCAATACATCATATATACAGATTTTGAGTTCTTGCGGCTGTGACTACTAGGTTACGAAGACAAACCGTTTGTTGAGTTTTTGAAGTCGAGGAAATTGACTGACACTGTCCGCCATTACGTTCAACATGCAATTGCCATGGTGACTGATGATGCTGGTACCATTGAGGTAGTGTTTGCTATACAGTCTGTACATGGAATAGGTTCAACAGTTCTCAGTTTTGTTTGCAATTCCCGTTGGAAGTAAGTAAGTAACTAAGTAAGTCGAGTATAGCAGTTTGCAAGCCAGCTTAACTCACATGCCATACAGGATCACACAGTGTTAGCTGTCACCCAGCAGAAGTGACATTCCCACCTTTACCCCAGCCAATAGTTGATCTAGTTGATCTTCCAAAGACGTTACACATTCTGTAGAGCTCTGTACCGGCTGTCACTTTTTTGGCAACTGACAGTACGCCTGTGGCTTTTCTGCGAAAGTTGGGCTTTTTCAACTGATAGACAGATTAAACAGTACTAACCATACTAACCTATATGATCAACGAACACAAGCATTCCCTACGTACTCTGACGATTGTGTCGTTCTGGCTTGGGTCAAATGATTTTACGATCTGTACATTTTTTCTATTGGTATTATGTAGCTCGTCATAGAATATGTAATGTTTGTCAGAAATTGTCTATCGATGCTGGTACTTAGTTGAGTGAACCCGGAAGAATGCCAGGCTGAGTTGACCTAGCTCAGTTACCCACCTGAAGACGGCCAGCCATTGAGTACTGACTGCACTTGACATAGAGTAACTTCGTAGATGCAACGAATGATGTCAAACTGCTCACATATTCTTGTTTACGTAATTAGCCCCTGTCCCCTCTCCTCTGATAGACAATATCTGAGCTATGGTGTTTATCTGGAGGTAAGAGGGGAGATTATCAGAACTATTCTGTGTTGTATTGTATATGACAGTCGTGCACAATCATAAGCACACTTAGATGAGCAGTTCTTACAGTTCTCTGGATTGGGTTTTGTCACACTGGGTGCATTTCACTGTGCATAGCCTAGACTTATTTCTGTGTGTATTTTGTGCTTTTGTTTTTCATACTGCATATATGTTGTGTTATTGTCAGCACAGTGGGGTGGACCTAGTGGGATTGAAGCCTGATCCTTAGTACTTCTCTTCCTTCAGTGCTTTGACACTGTTGGTTGGGTCTTTTGACCCATAAAACCCGTCCCCAGTATGACCTATAATGTGTTTGGTGGGATGTTAAACCTTGCTTAACTACAACTACCGTAATTAGTCTGTCCGCAGAGCATTGTTATGAGTGTCTGTCTGTCTGTCAGTCTGCTTGTCTGCATGCATGTCTCAGGAACCACATGCAAAAGCCAAACTTCACTTAATTTTCTCGGCATGTTACCTTTGGTCATGACTCAGTCTTGCTGTGATAGCGTTCCGATGTTTACTCGTGTTTTGTGGCTGATGTCACGTTTGCACATGATGGCAGGACATGCAAAGGACGTATACTTAAAGTAAGTCTTCAGGGACCAGCACAGATTTGACATACTGCAATGAATATGCCGACTTTGCACATAATGGAAGGAATAGGCAACATGCAAAGGACTGTACTGTTTGAGTGACTTTCCTGTGACTTTCCTGTGACCACTGTAGACTTGAGACACTGCAACGTGTACTCCCAACTGACTCACTGGGGACAGCAGTAGACTGGGAGCAGAGTCTGATATTATTGCGTTGTTTGTTGCATATTGTGTTGTTGTCGTTGTTGTTGTTAGGGGTTGCAAGCAACTCAGAAGTTTCTGCAGTCTCTTGGTCGTTATGGCAACACGGCTTTCCTGTGGCCACTGTATGGTAGCGGAGAGCTTCCCCAGTGTTTCTGCAGGTATCATGCTATTTGCATTCTCGTTACAATACAAACAATTATTTTTATTGATTTAACGTGCTCATTATTTTATACCTTTGCTGTCTATGACCACATGCACAGTTTACGTTGTCTGTGTATTCTTTATGATATCTTGATGGTAACTGTAGTGCAAAAGGAGCATTAATTTAAATCCATACTTTAGAATGTTGTGATATGAAGGACAAATCTTATTTAATATCTTTAGCGTCAATGGAATACTAGCACGTTTGTTGAAACATCAGCAGTGTTTGGATGAAAAATATTTCAATGTTGCTAATGTATTCAGAGCTGATGCGCTCAAGTCATGCATGTGAGTTGTTATCAGCTGCGGTAGATGACATTATATACACAGGTGTACTGATGTAGTCATTCATACTGTGTCTGTGCTGTACAGACTGTGTGCTGTGTTTGGTGGCATCTACTGTTTGCGACGTCAAGTTACTGCGGCAGTTTTGGATGATAGTGGCAGGTCTGTTTGTTTCCTAAGACCACCAGCAGCCAGTGTTTACTTTGTTGAATATCTTAGTCAGACTTGGTGATAAATTAATAGTTAGCTTTTGCAAAGTTTACTTTTAAATGAATTCTAATGATTACCTGCTGTCATTGTTTGTCTGTAAAGAATCTTAGGTCCGGCTTTTCCACAGGACGATTTCCATTTGGACAATTTAATTGATGAACTGCCGGTGGAAAAATGACATCTGAGTGAATTGATCATTATCTGCTGGATTTAATGCCGGATTAAATTAATGGGAGATTAATTTGCTGTGGAAAAGCATGTTTGATGTGTGTTACCACTGATGGCAGTGATGTAAATTTTTACTGTTTTTACTATAGGCTACAAAATTAAAATGCCGTTTGTGTAGCAGACGCAGTTAGCCACTGTAATCACTGAACACGACAAACATAGTTATCATTATTTTGTAGCATCATCTTCTCATAGTATGAGTCCATTTTGTTTACTATGTTAAAATCTACAAAATAGAATAATGCTTGCAAACGATTCTGCAAACGTTATGCAAACATAATATTGAACTTTTCAATTAGTAACTTCTTTTCGGGTAACTTACCTGGCAGCAGTGTGTTTATGACGAGGAATCGATTGGTGAATGAATCAAAGCTGAGGCCAGACTGCTGGATGGTCTTCAGGTTTTCTTCAGTGCGTTGACACTCATGGATGAATAATGAGGAATGTTGATCGTAATGCTACTTATCACAGATATTCCGTCCACATCCAGGAGAGGAAGAAAACCAGTGGAGAACTAACTAGAAATGCGTGGCAAAGCCTAGCGTATAGCCCGCTCGGTGCCGGAGTGTCGCCCCCTAGCAGGTACTAGCTAAATTAGCCCGGGTGTAACTAACTTTCTGGCACTGATGAATCTATAATGTGCGTATATGCCATTAAGAAACTACTGCGTTCCGCAGTTAAAATTAGAGTCGTAGAGACCAAATAGGCAGTGCTGATCTGTTCTCCCTCATTTTCCATTGTCTCAAGCTGCAGGACCACACACGTGGGTTGAGCATGTTGCATGATGTGCTGTCTACCTACACACTTTCATTACTACCAAGCTAACACTTGCATATAGAGGCAAGGGGATATAAGAAACTATCCTTTACACAGCTGCCCTCCGGCTCGGTGGTGAACTTGTGCCAGCAGCAATTCAAGTTGGACATTTGAGTTTATGTACAGCTGATTGGTGTAAATTGTGTTTGGTTGTCAGGCTGGTGAGTGTCATTGAGTCAAGTGGTCAGCGACTTAGCACGAGGTATGCAGCATCTCTGGAACGTATAAGTGGTTGACTTTGTTCTCCAGTGATGACGTTTATTATTCATAGTCAACCGTTGTGTTTATTGTTTGAGTGTTCATTGTATGTATACTGCTGCTGTTGATGATGATGTAGATATCTTGTGATGGAGGCAAGCTATGCTTCATCTGATATTATACAGCCCGCAACTGTTTCAAGGTTTAGATGCCCTATTGTTCATACATTAGTGATGTCACTTACTTTAGTGTGCAATACTTATTTCTGAATCAATAGTGTTGTTAACATGGTTGTTAATTGTTCTTTTCTGTATAAATAAAGGTAAATTTCTCCTATACTTGTTACCGGGTGTTGGGCTCAGAGCTGTTTAGCCTGCAAGTGAGCGTAAGTTATTCACCCGGCGTTGGGCTGCCATTACTTTCCGCCAGGCCTGCGGTTACCTCCGTAGCTTTCGCCAGATGGTGCCAACCATATACACAGTAGCACACATCCAATTCCATCTCACTACTCATTATCGACCCCACAAGGATGAAAGGTTGAGTTGGCCTGGTTGGGGATGGTTTATCCACAGTAGTGCTCATCCATCAGCTGCAAGTCGAGCGTGAGACGGAAAGTTTGCGGGCCATGTACTGATGTTCTACCGCTGTGCCACGCACATAATGATACGATCATTGTAAGGAGTATAAAGGTGTAGCATTCCCTCCTTGAAGAGTCTTGAGTCGGTTGCAAGATCAAGAAACGATGACGATAATGGGAGATTTTCCCTGGTTCAGGTAAATACTTTGAGTTGCCTGTATCAACCATACGTTTTTTAATCGATTTTCGGAGACCCAACCCACCCTGAAGTTATTCTTGAAAACAAGAAACAGAAGCAGCTGAACGTAAAATATTACATAAGGAATTATGTGGTGAACTAACGATATGATACGATATTGAATATTTATAGTGCACTCAAAAGCTTACATAGTCAGCACAGTCTGCTGCACTGTACCGTAAACTGAAAAAAATAATGACATTAAAATAAAAACAAGGACAAAAAATCTCAGAAGTATGGGAAGCAGT
>Ga0209782_1001177_pt1 | contig 13237 bp, 12 predicted proteins | sample WorMetmaBAHAMAS1_FD_187390 | JGI IMG/M metagenome (GOLD analysis project Ga0209782, IMG submission 187390) | Marine gutless worms symbiont microbial communities from Max Planck institute for Marine Microbiology, Germany - Inanidrilus... | ecosystem: Host-associated > Annelida > Digestive system... | reverse complement strand
TGAAATTCGTAGGCCTAACGCTGGCGACTCGTGCCACGGTGGAATAAGTGTGTTATACAACTGTCTATCGTGGTATAAATTCGTTAACACTCACTTATACCACTCGAGACAGTTGTATAACATACACTTAGTCTCATTGTTATTGCTAAGTAAAAAAGACATGCCCTTCATTGTTCATGTATACTATTACTGAAGTTCCATGCATCACTTTGACTGGTACATAAATCATGGTTGAACTGTTGGTATATATACACTGTATAGTGCAATAGCGGATCAGTCGCTATTGTTGCATGTTACTGTTCGTGTGCTGACTGTGAATGAAAGACTGTTTCAAAAAATGACTTTCAGGTGAGTTGTTCCATTTAGTGGAAGTATATGCATGATACAATTACCACACAGTTGTAGTTATTACAGCTAAAATAATCATGTACAATGAAAAATGGTTATAACTTTGTGTATTTAGAGTAATAATTTATTGCAAAAGTTATATTTTAACAAATTAACAATTTTGAATAATAAAACTAAGTTGATGAATCATAGCTTGGCTGGTTTAAATACCAACAACATTTTCTTCTGCTTCAGTCAGTGATAAGTTTAGACATTGGAGAAACTGCCTGATACTGCATACCTGTAGAAACTGTTGTAGTATTACTGTAGAGACATAAAAGCCATCATAATTTTTAAATTTTCAGTTTACAACCATCTTTATCACATAACGGCATTGCAGATAGTTATGTTAATTTTGACAGTACAGTAACTAAAGTGTCGTTGTACCTAGGAGTATTGGACCTTCTCTGTGGCTGGCTAGACAGACTGGAACTTGCTACCAGACGATCAGTCGTGGTTCAACACATTTCTTTACTACCGGCAGTATTTAAGGACTCTCAGCCCACTAGCGTACATAGTGCATTAGAAGCTTTGTAGTTATGTGCAATATAAATTGATTGTTACCACTGGCGTATTTAGGGGGGGGGGGCATTGGGCGATGTCCCACCCCCCTCCCCAATTTTTTTTGGCAGCTAAATGTCATCTCGAAAGGCACCTGACAGGGTCGTGGCAGATCTAGTTAGGAACAGATAGGCCTACACAAGGCTATGCTATTTTTTCCTTGTCTGGAATTGGTTGTACCAAACATTTTTTAACCAAAATATCTTCGTGTATTTTTGCATGTGATGCCGGTATCATGCTCCTTGGTGGTTTGTATGCATAAAATTATTTTACTGTTCAGAAAATCCACAAAAACTGTTGCAAGCATAGGTGCTCTTTTTGGCTCTGATAACGACCAAATCGTTTGGCGCCTGGGGCTTTACCCCAGACTCCACTGAGAGAGCTTACAGTGCTCCCCCAGACCTCCTAGCTGTATTTAGGGGCCTACTTCTAAGGGAAAGAAGGCAGGGGAAAGGAGGAAGAGGAGGGGGAGGAAGGGCACCTATCGAGATGATGCCCCCCCCCCCAAACCAAATCCTAAATACGCCACTGATTGTTACAGTCATCGATTCTGACTTATGCACAAAGTAGTGTAACAGTTTCATCTACTAGCTAGCAGCAAAACACGTGTCCAATGCACACATAGCAGATCCACAGGATAGTATGTATTGGTGCCTTGCAGTTTCTTTGGCAGGTGTGATGATAACATGATTCCCATTCCATAATGTGAACTTAGTATAACATGAACTCAGTAAGCAATCAGTCATTAATCGCAAACTAAACAGTTTGTATGATAATTATTAGCTAAATAACAGACACACACGTCGCTGTCAGAAGACTTGCAATGCAAGAAGCTACGGTATGTCAGAAGATCAGTCATTGGCTTGTAACACACACAACACAATCACATGCATGTAACTGGTAGGACTTTGCAATACAGAACAGTTCATACAACAAGATATGTGTACAATTACTGGCAACAATGTACATACAAATGTCAATTACCAATGCAACATCACTGATTCGCAATGAAATAATGTCAATATATCACAGATTATAACAAACTAAACACTTCCTCATAATTTATTAAATGTGTTATATGCACAACCGACTTAATATAAATTTTTCAGGTTTGGTTACTGGTAGTCCCACAAGTGCAGTCTCCAAAATGAAAATTGAAACATCACTAAAAATAATTTAGGAACTTTTGGGAATAAGTTAATCATAGATAGCAGACTTTACCCACAGTGTGCAATTTCTGCCACTGTACATGTATATAATCACATCAATAGTGTGGTGCGTCATTGTCAGTACTACACTGGAAATCTTCAACTGCAACATGGCTCCAACAATGACCAAGGGACCGCCTGAAATTTCTTTGTTCCATATCTATTCCAGCATTATTGCCGACATGGCTTAGAAGTGTTTGATATTTTCTTAGTAAGTTATCCATACTGATCAAGCGCCTAGTGACTCCTTTGAATAATAGGCGCTATATAAATAATTTTATCTATCTATCTATCTATGCTACATAGTCATGGGCTTTTTAAGTAAGTAAGCAAGTACACAATTTATTTAGCAGTGAAATCAATAGTTGTCTTCAGACAAATGTTGTAATAAAATTTTATCAATTTCCCACTTCATGCAGTACATTATGTTGCCCCACAACATGGAGACTGTATTGTGACCATAGATTACTGTCATGTCACTTCACCCTGTGTACTGACAGCACCACATGCATTATGACCTAGTCTGCAAAAACATCTGTTAAGCTGGAAGTACATAACTTACTGCACTTTAATCAGATGAACGAGCCATAAACTTAACCTAACAGAAATTCTGTTTTTGAGATATGCAACTGGACAGACAGATGCACTGATCACAAGTTATTATATACAAAGTATATTCAAAATTCAACAACGTCACAGAATGTACACTGTGCATGTCTTCATACATTACACAGAATGAACACGAGATGACTTAGTAAGTGAAAATTCACAGCTCAAAAAGCAACAACAACAACTTCATTTCACTGTCCTTATTCCAACAGAATCTTTGTGAGCAGTTATCAAAATTGTTAAGTGAATCAGTTATTCACTACAATTAGTCTGGCTACCCCTTATTAATGTTTTTTCTTTATTAAAAAACCAGTGAGTAAGAATTAGATTACTCTTTGGACACAATAAAGTCGCAAATTAATAAAACAAAACAACAGATAGTATATTAAGTTACATAAGAATGCATACCACTGGTAATTTTAGTTAATATTTCAGCTGTCTGCTGGAATTTTTATGCAAAATTACATGCACATTTGGAGTTCACATCTAAAGAAATTTCCAAATGCTGATTGGCAATCTTAATATTTGGCCAAATTATATGATTTCAGAGTAACAAACTCATAATGTTAATGCATTAATAAGGTCTATGCAATGAAATAACAGAACAGCATCATCAGCTTCTCATCCAGAGAGTCAAAAAAGAACAGATGATCAAGTGATATTCAGTTCAGCCACAGTCCCGAAACTGCTCAAATTTATTTAACAAGTTCAGAAATGTTGGTTGGCACTACAATTGCATGTGCAAATGGATAGTTTTGTCATATCTGACAAGCACTAGGCAATGAAATTTATTGCTGTATTGCTTGGCAGCGTGGCAGTGGCTGCCACTCTTGCCTTCTTATGAGCAGATCAGTGACAAATTGATAAACATTCACTAAATGTGTGTGCCGCACAGACTCAGGCAGCCCACTGCAGGACCAGATTACCATTCAGTTGCCGATCTACTTCAAGCAATACAGCAATAAATTTCATTGCCTAGTGCTTGTCAAATACGATAAAACTATCCATTTGCTGTGAAGCCATTTTCTTGTATATCTGTATGTGAATCTTATCTCCTGCACAAGTAATTGTAGTACCAACCAACATTTCTGAGCTTGTTAAATTCATGAGAATGTTCGGTTTGAAATCAAATAACTTTGCCAACTATTATTCAGCTGGATGGAACTGGGCAAATCTGTGTAGATGAGTACTACAAATATGAGTGCGAAGTTCTGTCTCACAATGTTAGCAAGTCACATCGGCTTTATTCTGCTGCAATCAGTCTATGTCAACTACATAGTGACATGAAATTAGTAACATATTAAGTACATTTGAACCAGTTTTGGTTTTAATGCACGACTGCAAGAACAAGCCAAGTGATGATATTACTAAAATGTACAGAAGTTTAGTCAATCATCTGCATGATACTAATAAAACAGAAAAGTAACTCAAAAATGTTATCACTTCTACAACTACTGTCTGCTGCCACTTTCAAACATTTCCACAGTCAACAACTGGAGAAAATAATATCAGCCATCACAGCTTTACATGAATCAATAAAAACCATTTGGACTGGAAATAATTGATAAAAATACGACAATTTACCTACAAGTAATATGAGTAAAAATCTCACTAAACTGCTGCTGCCGCAATGAATGGTAGGCAGTATAAGGCATCGGCATTACACATGCACTATCGGTTCAGGCACCAACAGTACAATGAGCAACGTTACACACTGTATCTTGTACAACTTTAGCTATCAGTCAAATACTGGCAAAAATATGCGAATACTACGTCAATACATATAAACATTCAGTTTTCAAATCTTCTTTACTCTAGTTTACTTGCTGTATGCTGGGCTGGATCCTCCAAAAAACAATCTTTGAGGATAATGAAGCAGCATTATTATAGGCCCAACCAACAGTGTTGAAGCACTGAATGGAACAAGTTAGTTTCAGTAATGACTTTCAATGAATGTTTAATGCAAATGCTTTAAAAAGATCTGAACATGGGAACACTGAACTCTGGTTAATCCCACATTAACTCACATGCCTTCACATCCCATCACACTAAGTCGTTATCCATCACTGCAATAAAACCAAATGTTTATGAAGCTGACAATCAACAAATGCAAAAGTATTATGCGTAAAAGTCACCACTAACAGTCGCGTCATACAGCCGAAGAGTTTCTCACATTATCCGTCTGTGACCGCGATGATGGTTCACTAGCCGAGTCGTTCCGAATAAGTTCACCAAAACTGCAAGATACGCCGACACAAACTCACACACATAAACACAAATGTCCAGTGTTGTTGCAGTTATTCCAGGTTACGCTGGGTTCCCAAAACATAACTTTCTGGATAACTGAGGCAGTTTTTTACAGGCCTTTTGCCCAAGTAACAGTGTCAAAGCACTAAATGAATATGAGAATTACTTATTACTTATAACAGAGGGATTAAATGGCTGTTCTCACAAAAAACAATCAACAGAAATGCACTCTGATAATAATATTTCACGAGTTTAATCATCATTGTTGCTAAGTAAGTAAGTAAAAATGTTTCTAAACAGTGCTACATAACAAAAGTCACAAAGCGTCATGGTCCCATAAATGGAAAAATGAGTCTTTAAATGCCATTTGAAATGTTTAAAACAGTCATTAAGTACTTTCAACACACTAGTGAATGAACAGTAATCAGCAAATACAGCAGTAAACAAGCACACAGCATGACTCACAACTACAGGTCTACACAGACTGCTGATATTTTCCACCCGGCCAGCCTAGCCTGACAAACTGTCAGCCTGGCCTGGCCTGTTCTCTTTTTGTCAGCATGACCAGTTATAGTCCAGTTGAGGACCAATGACAGGGCCAATCCTATCTGACAGGACCAGTAACAGAGGCTACCATGTCTGACAGGACCGATCCTGTGTGACAGGACAAATTACAGGGCCCATCCTTTCTAATAGAGCAAACGATAGGGCGTGTCCTGTCTAACAGGACCAATGAAAAAACCTGTCCAGCAGCAATGATAGAGCCTGTCTTGTCTGACTGACCAATATCCAAAAATATCCAACAAAACTATACAGTAAACCTCACTACTGATTACATGAACCACCAAATCACACAAAAACTGCCTTACAACCGGATGCTACTGCTAACTACACGATGACGTCATTATGGTAAGAGGCCAGTATTTTCAGGTCTAGAGACAGCCAAGTGTCATCTTGGCCCATACATGGCCCCTGCTCATTTGCTGAGGTTACTGGCAATTCTGGTCCTAAACGCAGCCCATTTGGACCAGGCCTCAGAACCTTTACTGACAATGATGGTTTACTACCAAGCCGCAGATGGTGTGGCCCATGCAGACTTTTACTAACAACAATGCTGATTTACTACAGGCACAGGCTGCCCAACAGAGTCTTACTTCTATTGTAATGCAAATTGCATTATGTTAAATAATCTGTGTAAAATATGACATTGACCTTTGACCTATGACCTTTACCTACAATCCCAGGCTAGCCAAGGTCAAAGGTCAAACGGTTCAAACAGGACAGTGCCCACAGACAAACACATACACGGACGCTTCCAAATGTATTATCTTCCCTGCTATGCGGTCGTTAAAAAGTTAAGTTAAAACTTACAATCCCCAGACAGATGATCGTTTTTTCGTCGGCTTGTTGGTCATTTGTTCCTTGGCTGCGGCCCGTGCCATGTCGGCACGCCGCATGGCGTCCTGCAGCTCAATCAGACGTTCTTTGTACTGGTTGCGTTCAATCAGCACTCGCATCAGATCCACTCGCGTAAAGTGAGTCTGCACAAATCACCAACGACCACCGAGATAATCACACTGCTTCAAAACCAGCCGCTGATAAATGTGGCATCCATGCTTTAGCACCACTAATAATTACAGATCATTCATAGTCTAAAACATGTCACATGCACCGTTTTTACCTCTAACAGCCAACATCTGCACAGTAATGATTGTCTGGACAATTATCAGAACTGTTCAGAGCTGTACTGTTTATTACAATTGTGCACTCACACATACAAGCAGTTTTTACAGCTAATTGAAGGACGAGTTTTGTTTTGTGTGTTCTTGAGTCGGCTTTGTTAATTAGCATCACTGTACTTTGTTGTTTCCAGGAAAACTACTATAAAGAGACCTCTCACAGTTTCTCATTAACGGCTAAAACTTTTACATCCAATTTTTGTATGATGGTTCAGTCATCACGTCTATACATTCTCATCAGTTGTCATTCAAACAGTTCTTATCTTGCAACAGTCATGAAAGTTTCTGACAGCTCTACTCAAAGTTTCAGCTGTCAGTTTCAGCAAAAAATAAGCATGTATCAAAAAGTCGTAAGAAACTAAAATGCCATTAGACTACCTATCATGTAATCACTGGAATATCACATTTCTCCACTGGCTGTGTGGTTATAATTACCGAGGCCAGTGGCAACTTATGTGTAGGTAGGATTAACAGCTGCATCTGTGAGTTTGTAATTTGTCACATTGTCTCTGGGCCTGTGTCTAAAGGAACACAGCATTTTAAGAGCTGTCAACACCAAACTTGGTAGACCGCAGTGCATGGCAGGCACACGACATAAATTGACCCTGAGTCTGGGTATGCAGGTCAATGCCAATCAATTTACAGCAGGCTGTAATTTTTCTAATGGCAAAGGTTGGAGCTTAACGGCACTTTTAACACAATTCAGGTCATATCGTGCTTTTAAGGTAAAGACTATATTGTAATAATAATGGCAAAGCTCTCTGCATAAATTATAATGGTACCAACAATAATCATGGAATTTCATATTTTCATCACTGAACCGTTCATGCCAAATCAGTAAGTTGTACATGACGACTAAACTAACGCAGCCAGAAACTGTGGTGCACCAATGTGTACCGACCAAGCATCTGTAGCTCATCTAACTCAGTAGTCTGTATAATTCAATACTATCATACCTGATCATAAAAAAGTCAAGAAGTGTATAGTTCCAGCCAAAGAAATGTTTTACCTCAGTGTCAACTTTACACTCTCGTGCTTTCTTCAGTTCTTCTTCCAGAGCTGCAACTTTTGTCAACTTCTCGTCAATTGTTTTCTGCAACTGACTGTTCTGTTCCTTCAGCAGATCAATCTCTCTAAAACAACAACACAGTGTCATTAACTTCCTAAATAAACTTCTACATTAATACTCGCTGCAATATTTAACAAGTACTAGTTAATGTCGATGTACTAAATGACGCTGTCATGCCTAATCGCCCATCGCTGTACAAAAAGCTGGATGCTGTGTGTGATCAACAGGTGACAGTCATCGACTCCTGACAGAGTTTGGCCAAGTCCACTGTAGTCAGTGACGACTGTTGATTGTTTGTGTATATGTGCACGGTGAGTGTATCGACAGCCTTCTACCGTTGCAGAGGCGATCAACAAAGCTCATTAACCAGCCTTGTTGACTGCACTTAACAACGGTCAGCCTTCTGTGGTAAAATTTTTCTATGCCCAGTGTTGCGAAGGCAAAAATGGATCATCTGAGCCCTACCATGCCCCCACTGGCGGTAATTTGTCATCCGTGATAGAACTTATCACAATCAACCTCTAAATTTTAAGTTACTGTCTTCAGCCATTATGACAACATAAAAGGCAACGATAAATGTATAAAATGAGGTGATTTGGGTGATTAGAGTTCAATTAAGTCACTGGCAATGTCACCATTCGATAGAGTGCATATGATTTCCTACTTGCATTTAATAGAAAATATGCATCTATCTTGTACTGTACCATTATCGATATAGCAAGTTATTTCTCAAATGTATTTAATGTGATTTCCGTGAAAACATATAATTTCAAGACACAGCAGCTCTTACCCAGTCAATTCATCGACTTTAGCAATTAGGTCATCTTTCACAATGTTTAATGCATTTCTACCAAACACACACATACATATGCACACACTGCAAATATGTAGACAGATTATGTCATCATCCACAAAAACTGAAGTATATAATATTATCACATAATGCATAATGTAGGCATATATACTAACAGCAAATATAAATGTTTACATATTTTCCGATTTCAATGCTGAAAAACAAGAAAATGTGAATAAATGCAGTTACTTTGTTGCGAGTAGTTCGTTGTTTTCTTCTATCAAGTTTTCAACAGCACTGCTTACTCCTATGACAAACAGCCAATAACTCAGCTTACACAACATAAAATGTAAGTAAACAAAATTTGCAATAACCACAAAATAGTTTTTGTAACAGTTAATGTTGAAGCAACAATACAGATAGACAAATTTTTCAGACACACTAAAAGTTTACAGATTCACAAAGTTAAAAGGTAGCCAAATCAATAATTGTCAGTTTTTTAAACAACAGACATTCCTGTCACCATCAGAACAAAACATAAAAACTTGTAACTTGATGCACACACTACTTATTATACTAATTATACTGAGACATGTTTCACTGATCTAATTTTCTGTGCACATCATAGGCTAAGCTGGATCTCTCTAAATTCTCCCAAAAAAGTGGACAGATATGGAAGTAAGAAAAAAAGAGGACGCATGTAGAAAAACTAAGTAAGCAAGCAAGACAGTGCCAAAATCAACAAACAAATCAGGGTGCAGTGCAGAGACAGCACAGCTATCGGTGTGTGTGTGTGTGTGTGTGTGTGTGTGTGTGTGTCTGGATAATAACTTTTTAACTATATGACCTCTGACCTAGATACTTGGCCGGCTAATCCAACTTGACAATATCTATACCGATTTGAAGGTCGACGTCACAAGTCAAAATTCGCAGTCAATCATGGGAGAAAAAAATGCTGCTGAAGTGGTTAGTTTGACCTCCAGTCAGCACTTTCCAGTTTGTAGACCAGATGCCTTTCCAAATGCCAAACCAACAGCATCAAAATGATGGAAAATATGAACTTATACCTCAGTATGATTAATTATTTGTTAAACAGTCACTTTGTACCTATAAAAAGACTATCACAGAAGAAGATTCATTGACACAAAACAGACTATACACACCGGCAACGGTCAGTTCAGCTCCGCAGTCAATTTCTCCGAGCACTGCGGCACTATGACTTGCCAGCTCATCATAGACTGACACGTTTAGTCTTTCAGAACTGTTATCATGACACAGCAAACATGTTGGTACAATCGCATACAAACCTTGCAACAACCATTTGAACAGTGACTAACAGCCAGCTCACTTGTGTAAGCTGGTGATTTACTGAACAGATCTTATTGCCAAGACCACATTCAACACATTTATATATCTGTACTCATGCCGCCTTAAGACGGAACTATGCACTCAAATGCTGCATCATCTCATTAGAGGTGTTCAGGTAAAAACCAACCTGTGGCCCTGATGTGTCAATGTGCCGTCGTCCTCAGCAAAGTTTACACTGATATCATCAAACTCTGTTGAATGTAGTGCAGATGTAACACCTAAATGACAAAACGACAATATATCTAGTACCTACTCCAACAAAGTTTATATCAAGACAGTTTATATACCAATCAAACGTAATAAAGCAATGCAGGAGCATATTAACATTGGAAACTGGCAGAACAGCCGTGGCCATTTCTGCTTCCAGTACAATTTTAAAAATCTAAACATACCAAATCTCAACTATGGTACTAAATTAGAGCAATTTACCAGTAAAAGATGCACCGATGCAGTCATGATAAACACTGTCCTCAAGAACGGCATCAATGGAAGGCACGTCAAAATTATCATCGTGATTATCATGCTGAGACGGAGCTGTTATATCACCGATAACGTCGTCACTATGACCGGCAATGCTGACGTCAACAACTGACAGCTGCGGGGGATGTGAAGCAACATGTTGTTGCGTATCAATTGTCACCATCCTAGCTTCCGACACAGCGTCGTCACTCACATCATCAACATCGCTGCTGACATCAAAACGTTGTCGAGGTTGAGTAATTACAGAGCGTGAAGTAGCACTGTCCGTACTCGTTGTACCGAGACCTGGAACATGCGCACAAAACTTATTATTTCACTTTTAAAAATACTGTTTAGGCACAGATAAATCCCGCCACTCACTGCTTTAATAAACATTTGTCAACTGAATTATGTCAACTGAACTTGCATTAGCCAGTTTCGTCCTTTATCCCATGGAGTGCCTGGTGCAAGTTGTAACATAGTTGGATGCCTTTTTTCATGCCCACAACCAGAAACTCTCAGTGCACATCATCTTTTTTTCAACCATTAACCATCCCAACACTGATGGGTGACCACTATTGTGGGTAAACCGTCTGCTAAAGGTCAGCCAACCAGGCCAACTCAGCCTTTCATCATTTTGGGGTCAATAAATGAGTATAAATGAGTAGTAAGCTGGACTCGGATCTGTGCTACAGTGTACAGTTGGCGCCATCTGGTAAAAGCTACGGAGGTAACCACAGGCCTGGCGAAAAGTACTAGCAGCCTACTGCTGGGTGGATGGCTTAAAGTCACCTGTCTGTACACCATGATCAGCTCTGGGACCAACACTCGGTAATGAGTATGGGATAACTATACCTTTTTTAACTGACATGTAATAGAAAGTACGTATGTCTCTACACATCCACTCTGCTAGTACTCATTAAATATAACAGTGTTTACAGACCAAAATTAACATCAAAATCTTAAAGTGAAGAGAAACTGTATACATGTACAGAGTAAAAAGCAACACAGAGATAGAATACAACTATCATACCATCAACATTGTCGACAGTGTCCACATGTAACACAACACCATTCTCAGCTTTCAATACGTCACCAACATCATCGTCTGAGGTATCTGCTGGAACGGACTCTTCCTGTAATGTAATATCACATTAATAAACCATTACAATGGCTATTTTACACGTAAATATGGCTCCATTCATTTTCATTCTCAATTTGTTCCAGGCTTCACATCCTCGTGAGACAGAGTAAACTGTTCACCCATCTGCTTCAACAACAGAATCCCGCCACATCTTCATGAGTTGACACTCTCTCTAATTCCATCTACATGTATCTCCATTATTGTACAACATTTGATCCATCACTGTCATCCTCACCCATATATCTTCTTCCTCTATCGTATTTGTGGAGAATGAATAACCATGTCAGCACCTGTTCTTGTATAATAATCATTTCTTTCATTTCCTGCTTTTTCACTTAGACATTTTCATACTGTATTTTCTACATCGACTTCTATTTTGCAATCTTCTCATGCAGACTATTTTTACTCTACTCTCTGCCATCATGACAATGCAATAAATGAAGTTTAGGAATACTAAATATTAAAGTTGAAAGGTTAAAGATCAAAAATATAACATGAAATAAAAGCAAAACAGTAACAAAACAGTAACATGCCATCAAGAAATAAAAGGAAATACTTTACTTTGTCTTGTCCACAAAACCAGAAGACAGACAACGACACCAATTTAATACGCCCTTTAGCCAGGACCACCCTGGTGAGCCAGCATCAGAAAGGTAAAACCAATCGGAATTTACTGAAGCAACAGAGAGTGAGTGGCAGCGGCATCAGCTGGTCCATATGCAACTCTGTACCTCACTGCAGACAGATAACCATGCCAGCACCCACCACTTACTTTATTACAGGCCAGATGCCCTTACTGGCGCACAACCAACAGCATCAAATCACTGAAGGCAGACAAGTAACACAAAAAATATGCATTCAGCCCATCTATTTCACGGTAACATTTAGCCAACAATGAAATTACAGATCCATTAAATTAAAACAATTCTATGATTTTATACATTATACAATTCATGTAATGGTTACCATAGTTGACGCTGTTGATAAGTTTTGTTTGCTCTCATTCTGCGAAGCAAACTCAGACTTTGAAATGCTCGAGTTGGCAGACGCTGGTGCATTAGTCACCGGTGCTACCCTGAATATATTAGCATAATTCATCTCTACACCATAACCACATTTTACTTAGTGCAGCAATTATTTAATACACAAAAAAATGTTTCGATACAAAATACAAACACTACACATTAAAACTGCATTTTTGCTCAACATGGACCAGTTCTCATATCAAAAGGTCAAAAGTCGAGGTCACAGCATCAACACGCAGCGTGTGTAAGACACTGAGGCTTATTCATCATCAGCAGATCACTGCTTGCCTTCCTCTCTCTGTCCATTCTCCTATCCTCATCCTCCTGTAGACCTCACTAAATCTTTCTATTTGTCTTGCCCTTCCAAAAACTACGCTTTAAAACCATCCGTAGTCATTATTCTTCAGTAATTCAGGCAAAACCTGGCCAGAAATGCATTAAATTAACTCCAGCCTATTCCCTGCTAAACCGTGTTAGCTGTATTATATCTAAGCATTTTAAGGTCTGGTTTTGCCACAGCAAATTAATCTCCCATTAATTTAATCCGGCATTAAATCCAGCAGATAATGATCAATTTCCTCAGATGTCGTTTTTCCACCGGCAGTTCGTCAATTAAATCGTCCATATG
>Ga0209782_1001176_pt1 | contig 13244 bp, 10 predicted proteins | sample WorMetmaBAHAMAS1_FD_187390 | JGI IMG/M metagenome (GOLD analysis project Ga0209782, IMG submission 187390) | Marine gutless worms symbiont microbial communities from Max Planck institute for Marine Microbiology, Germany - Inanidrilus... | ecosystem: Host-associated > Annelida > Digestive system... | reverse complement strand
GCAGTATACACCGATGAAATGATGACGACGAGAGAAGAACGACAGGTGACCTCGATGTAGGTTCAGCGGTAAACAACTGCTGCAGCAACTGACATCATCATGAGGCGCGTGCTGGGCCTACGTGTTCATGCTGTTCATCTACGACTCCCACGCTGTCCTTGTTCTCGTGCTGTCTGGTCATTGAAGATGTCGACGAACTTAGTTGGCATTGTGCCGCGGCGACAAGGAACCGTGCCAATCAACCGAATATAACAACGTGCGCCCTGTTTACACCGCGAATGAATCCCTCGCATGCATATTAACCTTAATGTATATGCACCCGCATACATAGTGTACACTGTGTCTCAAAAACGACACTGACGTTGCACACTATAACTTCAATGCACATCAACCGATCTTGATAATTTTTCGCAGAGATATTGCTGAACAAATATGCTATTAAATGGTAATTTGTTATCTCACCTCTCCTAGCTAATGTCTCTGCACTACCTTGGGAATCATGAACCCCGAAAATGGGTCTTTTTATTCATGCTCAAAAATGACTTTGGTTTGCTATATCTTCAACACTCATCAACCAGTTTTGATAATATTTTGTACACAATAAAGTCATATTATTAAGTACAGTATGCAAATAATTATTATTTCTCGATTAGCCATTTTTGTGTAACACCAGTTCGTCATTAAGATCAATGCGGGCGCCGCGTCATCTGCCACTGCCGGGACGACGGTCGACCAACCAGTAACCCATAGTGATTGCAACAACTTGCAGACGCTGCTGACATTTTAGCTTTTTTTTGGAAAACTCTCCGACTAAATGCCTAACATTGTAGCCTTTCAACTTAAACAAATTTTTAATCAGAATCTTATCTTCTTTAGTAAATTACATGTGCACAAACAACCAGTGTCGTTAAAAATGTGTCATTTCTGCCTTCATAATTTCGCAGCCAGTTAAGGACATAATAACAAACGGAAATGATAAATTAAATAGGCTTATAATAGATCAAGCATTGTAGTTATTTCCTGCCAAAAATTATTAAAATTAGTTGATGAATGTGGAGATATAACAAGCAAAATCAGTGTTAATTTCGGTACAGCATGACTGAAGACACCAAATTTCTGGGTTCAGGTTTCCCAAGATAGTGCAGAGACACTAGCAAGGGGAGGTGGGATAACAAATCACCATTTAATAACGTACTCACTCAGCAACATCTCTGCAAAAAAAATTACCAAAATCAGTTAATGTGCGTTGAAGTTATAGTATGCTACATCAGTGTCGTTTTTTGAGACACAGTGTATATGCTTATAACGGGGTGTAACTAATTGGTGCACTATCGGCCGATCGGCGTTCAAAACATAGGAAATGTGTTGCAACCTTAACATCTGACGTCATTTGCTGTACGTTTATTTGCCGAGTATAGTATAGGGCTGATAGGCCGATAGTGGAATTAGGCTGATGCATCAGCTACTAACACCCCTTATAACGCGCAAGCGGTATGCCTAAGGTATGACAGCTTGATTAGAAGACGCGGACAGGGACAGTCGCTATGGGTAAACGAGAATGATGTGGTTAAGAGTGATCACAGACGGCGCAGTTGCGCAGCCCTGTGTTTACAGCCACTGGCTTAGTCAGTGGGAACCCTTCATTTTTGACCCCCCCACTCACAGAATCGACGTCCCTAACCCATCGCTAAAGGTGATTACGTCAACAACTTCTACGGTTGTGCAAAATTAGGTGGAAATCCGTCCATGGGGGGCTTCTGAGCAAATAGGTGAAATATAACCAATTTTTTTTTTATTTATACCCGGCCCTTTTTAAGCAACTCGCCTACAGGTCAGACCGTTTACCACAAATCTTCACGCTTGATGGCTCAAATGACGTGAACTCACGTGGAGTGCTGCTCTAGGAGCTGGCATTCGTTGATTATTGTTAACATTCTAGTCGATACAGTGACGCTGCATTTGTCCCACTAAAATTTGTGTTACGTGTTTAGTCCGACGAGCGAGGAGCTACAGCGCTGGTCACAGTCCTTCGACCAGCTCATGCGTAGTACACGTATGTATAGATTGCTTTCTTAAGCCCATTTCACATTGGAAATTAATTTCGAAATTAATTTCGAACTTTATGTTAATTAGTTCCCTTCGCAAATAAAATTTCTAGTGTGAACTTTCGTCGAAAGAAATAAATGTCGAAATTATATTTCACAATTTAGAACATGCTCTATTTTGCGAAATTTCGCAGAAGAAATTTCACTTACTTTCGAAAGAAAACTTTCGAAATTTTCATTCCGAAATAGAATTTCGAAATTAGTCTCTAATGTGAAAGGGGCCTTAAAATGCTGTTGCTCAGTGTTGCACATTTGTAGCTCGCATTGAAAGATGACTGTATGTGCGTTGTTTGAACAGTTGCATACATGTAGTGTACGGTTAGAGGCTTAAAATCTAAGCTGTTAGCAGTAAGCCGTCCAGTTTAAACTTTGGTCGTGGTTGCACATGAGAAATAGGCCTGACATTTTTTTTTTTTTTGGGGGGGGGCTTAATTAAAATTCAGAATGAATGAATTTTACGTCGTAAGTGTAACTACAACCTAGGCCTACAGCCATGTTCACATGGCACTAATTGATTTCATCTCTACTTATCTGACCTGGACTATAGAACTGAGCCTGTTTTGTTCAGTTTAGTTCAGATAAGATGAGACGAATAATGTCGTCTGTGTATAATTACCGACCGCGTTTGCTCTGGAGGTAATGCAATTGCCTCCGTCCGTCCGTCCGTCTGTCCGTCCGTCCATCCGTTTACACTATAACTTTTGAACCGAGCGACCTTTGACTTTGACCTTTTGCATGTGTATGGGTCATGAACTTTCATGAGATTGAAGCTCAAAGTCAGAGGTTGTTAAGGTCAAACTTTAAAAGTCAAGATCATTAAGTCTCAGATCGAAACCCGGTCAGTGGGACCCCGATCTTTCCTAGTTGCTACGATCGTCAAATTTGTAAAATTTGGTGAATATCAGTCCATTGACTTCGGAGTTAAAGTGGGGTAGAAAGTGAAAATTGTGCAGCGAATCGGCCACAATTCGGCAGTGTGGCATTTCGAAACGGATTAGAATATCGCAATTTTCATTTCAGCAGGTTAATTGTAATCATTTCTCTACATCGTGTAGAAAGTTGGTAAGATTCGGTTCAGTGATCCTGGAGTTTAAGACGTAAGAAGTTGTATGGCTGACGTCAATAATTTTACCACGCTTAGTTCAGCTACGTTCGCTGGGAGGCGGGGTTGTTAGGCACTGCGAAGAGCGTCACCGCCCATCGGCCAGTACCAAATTATACTGCTTGGTAACAGAGGCACATGGGTGTAAATAACTTGCCCAAAGTTTTTACTCGACAGCGCGGCGGCCGGGGATCGAACTCGCGACCACTGAGTTACCAGTCCGATGCCTTAGCCTCTTGACTATCGAGTCACCCTGCCATCCCTTAGCGAACGCAATTTAGCTAACTCTAGTGCTGATCGACGCCTGTTGTACACTGTTGAGCCTGATCCCTTTACATCGTGTACAAATATGACGAACTTTGGTCCAGTAATGCCACAGATTGAGGTGTGAGAAATTTGTACTTTTGAAACGATACGGCAATAAGCGGCCTATCTCAACAACTGCTGAACCGATCTTCACCAATGTTTCAGCTTTGGTAGATGTATGTATGGGGATTATAAAACTGACATAAGTTTGTGCTAGTCCAAGGGAAGTTGTTATGGTAAGTTACAATTAATTTTGATGGGTTTTTGCCGACGTCAAAATTGACTGTCTTCACGTTTGCTCTCGTGTTCTGAGACGAAATGCACCACCGCCTTGCGGATACGCGCATTAATAGCTCCACTAATTGCTCTCTACATCGTGTGAAAAGATGGTGGAAATCAGTCCAGTAGATTTTGAGTTAAAGTAGGGTAGAAAATGAAAACTCGAATGCGACTTGTCCGAACTTTCACGATTTTCGTTCATTTGACATACTGGCGTTCTGAAACGGGTTGGAATATAACAATTCATGTTAATCGGCAATCACTTCTGCACATCTTGTGAAAATTTGGTGGGATTCGGATTTGGTGATCCCAGAGTTTTAGGCGAAAGAAGTTGTACGGCCGGAGTCGATTGTTACCACGGTTAGTTCACCTATGTTCGCGATGGGGTGGGGCTGTTAGGAACTCAGGTGATCAGTAAGTAAGTGTTTTTCACAAGTATTTGCTAGGGGGCGACACAACGGCGCCGAGCGGGCTCTACGCTAGCCTTTGCCATGCACTTCTAGTTCGGTGATAAATTAATGAAAATTTCATTCGGTCGTTTATTAGTCCGACTGGAATGGAGGGATTGAGAATGTTGCAAACCATTCCCGGACATCTCTACTATGAGCAAGTTATGGCTTGTGAAGTTGCTGTCAGATGTGAAAGGCGGTGTAACGACAAGAGTCTAAGTTTCGCGTATGCTTAGTTAGTTGACTGGTATCTCACTCAAAGCATGGTGATGGCCCTGTATTCCATTACTCGGGAATATCGGTTGTCAAAAGGGTCTACAAAGCAAATTGCGTTCGTTAGAAATAATGATTTCAAAAATAGTGCTATGCGATAAGATTCTAACAAAAAAGCAGTTGCTAATTGCAACACCGTCAAGTCTACAGAAATACATTATCGGAGTATGTCTGTCTGCCCTTGGCCATAACGACAACTGACAGAGAGACAGACTATATACAATAGCATAGCACAGTAAGAGAAAACTAGAAATGCATGACAAAGCCTAGCGTATAGCCCGCTCGGCACCACAGTGTCACCCCCTAGCAAGTAGTAGCAAAACATAACTGTGCTGCCACCTAGCAAACGTAGATAGACTAACCTAAGTGCTGATTGACGCCTGTTGTACACAGTTGATTCACGTGAACTCTGTGTATACTGTAACTGATCAGAAACCCACCACATTTGTACCAAGTGTAGCCTGGTCATTGACACTGTTAATGCGCCATCAGCATTCCAATGCTCCATTGCGTTTCTGTGCGATACGACACAAAATTGGTTGCCATGGAAACGTCCCTCGATAAATCGGAAAAACTGGACCGGATCGAGAAAACTCACGCAAATACTTTTCATTTGGTGGAAAAACTCGTGAAAATCGGTCCAGTAGATACTGAGATAGCTTTGCTCATATTAAAAAAAGAAAAAAAAAGAAAAAAAAGAAATTACGGAAGGTAAAATGTATAGTTCGGTCGGCAACTTAGCCGTCGTACGAGCGAGCGATTGACCAATCCACAACAGATCAAAACAGTCAGCAGACTTGATTGCATCACCTGTGCACTTTTACCTGCCCGATGACGTCATGCAAATCTAATCAACTGTGCACATGAGAAAGTCTGTCTGGCCGAGATAGTGCGTGCGAAAAAAATCTCAAACAGGACGCCGCTGATAACGACGATAACGATAGTGAGGTGATAATGACTAATAATATGATAATTTTAGGTTATTTTAAATTTTTATGAAACATGCACACAGCCTATCTAAAGTTGTATTATATTTCTCTGTCGGTGTCTGCCCGATTGGCGAATAAATATGTTTATAAGTCTATATTTATAACACCGAAAACTAGAAATGTGTGGCAGAACCTAGCGTATAGCCCACCCGACCGCCTCATAGCGAAACAAAACCGTGTACTAGTCGATGCGGTGCCAGGCAATGTCGCCCCCTAGCGAACGTAGATGAACTAACCAGAGTGCCAGTCGACGCCTGTTGAGTCATGTACGAAATTATCGTGATGGTGAACATTGTACAGCTGCTAAAAATCGAGTTCATTACAAGACATTAACTAGTTCAATGACTCCCAGCGCTGATGTTGTGAAATTATTAAAACGTCATTTTTTGGCACTGATAACTTTCTCATCACACTCGAACTCGACTGCCGGACTCTAAAGGCCATTTGTTGCTATCGCCGAGGTGCGAGTGCGTTCTGCTTATAGCACCGGCTTCTCGGAACTGACTCGAAACAGTGTTATTGAGAATGACGCCGGGACGCGTCAGCCACTCGGTGCAGAGAACACGATACGTTGAAAGCCGTCATTATCTGTACGCTGGCGGCAGCCGAGGCGTGGTTAGGGTTAGCAGTTGTGTCTGTGATTGTGCGAGTTTGTCTGTCTGTATGTGTGTCTGTCATTTGTCGTACAACTTATTGCACAACGAATACAAATCGAACCAACGGAGTTTGAGCAGTAAACTTTGAACACGAGTGACTATCCTGCAGCGTGAGAATGCCCCCTTATTAAGCCGGGTAATAACATATCACTCGATTCCAACAACCCAGCTTTTTAATTTCGGTCACTTACGCCCTTATACTGCATTAGCACGGGAAGTAATGCAATCGCCTCTGTCCGTCTGTCAGTTCGTCTGTTTCCACTCTAACTTTTTAACCGAGTAGCCTATGACCTTGACTTTTTGTAAGGATTATGACCATAGCTCTCATGGGATTGAAGGTCGAGATCAGAGGTCAAGATAGTTTAGTCCGAAACGCGGTTGGTGGGACATCGATCCTCAATCGATGGCAGTTTTTTTAGTTATATAAACTTTCAGTTACTGTACGGCGTGCGGTATAACATGCTACGCGTGTTCTATGATGCACCGCTGGCTGTTTCTCATTCCGCTCGTAAGCTGTGAATATTATTTTGCGTGCTTTCTGGTGCTTTCTGGTGCGTAGGAGGTCGCCGATTGTTCGGAGAGTTCTTACGGTCCGAATTCAGCGAGGAGAACCTGTTGTTCTGGCTCGCGTGCGAAGACCTCCGCGAAGAGCAGAATTCGGAACGTGTCTGCGATAAAGCGCAGCAGATCTACGACGACTACGTTTCCATTTTGTCGCCGAAAGAGGCGAGTAAAATAGTCGACAGTATATAGTATGCTAGCTTCCTTGCTTTGACAGTCTTTAATAGTTCTTTCCTTAGTCCAGCTTTGTTGCGAACCCACTTATTTGTTTTCTTTGCTGTCCATGAACAGTTATCGATGCGATTACGCCGAAATGTTGCCGTGGGTAATTACGCATATGTGGTGATATAATTTTCATATCAGAGCTAAAATTGAAATCTTGTTTTGTCCTGAAAACGGCGAAAAACGTTGGAGTATTTAATCGCAACTCTCAGCTAACGCTGACGGATCCGCGCGATGCTGTCACGTTAATACACGAAGGTGGACGTGTGAGTAAGAGGTGACAGTCGTCAGTCGACTGTTGACAGCACTTGTTTACGTCTACGGGCGTCACCAGGTGTTATCAACGTAGACGACTGTCGGTCGTTTGAGCATACATGTATGTGCACAGAGAGTGTACTTGAAGGTCATTCGTCGATTGCAAGTCTTATCAGATGGGTTGTTCGTATATTTGTGAACCAGTTGACAACATTTCGAGTGACATGCACGTCGCGCGGTCCCTCTGCAATAGCAGACTCGGCGGTGGTAGAGAACCGGAAGTTCGGTGCCCGATGCGGTGTTGACGCGGACGATGTCTATTTTGAGGGGTGAGTTTGGTCTTGGTCTGAGGCCACGAAGTGCTGATCTTGCACGGTCTTGGCTTTGACACTTGTGTCTTAAGTAGCTGCTAACTACCCTGAGAAGATCAACAACCCACGATTCGACCGAGAACAACGGTATCTGGAAAAGTTGTTCGGTTTGAAAGTTTACGCGGCTGTTAAATCTTCTGCACCCCGCGGCCACTTCAGTTGTCCGGCGTCGGCAAGCTATAGGAACAGTGCGCCGTAGCTTTGGCTTCGAGGCCTGCATGTGATCTTGGTGATTGTGGCCTTCTCAGAGTTGTCCGTTGGTCCAATTTTTTGATCCAGCCCAGTCCAACCCATCAGATGACCGTCCCGACCCATACCATGTTGAAAAGTTGAAAATTTTGACCAAGGACCCAACCCAGCCCACAAACCAACCGATTCCAAAAAAAACAAAAACAAATTTTTGTTACAAGAAATACATGTACAAATTTAGGCACACTATGTCACATACACGTGCATTGCTAGATTTGCCTACGCCTTGGCCAACAGTGTCCAGTAGGCCTACATTGGTGGCTTCAATTAATTCAATCAATGTAATTTTTTTTTTAAATTTCTCCCAGTTCAGACCCATGAACCAACCAAAGTCACCTAAAATCCAAAAATCTCGACCCAATCCAACACAACTCAACACAACCCATGGGTTGATCGAACCCATGGACTACTCCGAGCCTTGCCAACATCAGCGCGTACTGTGCCGGTTTATTAGATGTTTATTGATAACATTTTAGTCACTCATACATCTACATCACATTTTATTATATTGTATATCTGTCTGTCTAGTATGTCTATTTTCTATCTTATTAATTTATTTAACTTTATGCTAGATTGCGGTTTGCCAACCCATATTAAAGCCATATTTGATTCGATTGATTTTGGCGCAGGTGAGTCTGGACGGGCGGGTGCGCGAGCTGATCGGCAAGAACCTGCAGAATCCGACCAATCACGCCTTCGACGACGCCCAGTCGCAGATCTACACGCTGATGCAGCGCGACTCGTACCCACGCTTCCTCGCATCACGGACGTTCCTCTCTCTACTTCACGCACCTTGACGACCGAGACCGTTTCCATCTCGCACGAGACTGGCGCGCTCGCTGGAGCGCACCCCCCCCTAACCGGGGGAGAGGCCGGCGGTTTTATACTGGAGCCCCTTTATCGGTGGAGTCTGGGGAGGGGCGCCTAACTTTTGAAACGTGGCGTTCCGATCGGTAGGTTTTGGTGCGTTTTGATAGCTATCGGGAGCTTAGTACTACATGCATACATGCATACAGAAAGACAGACAGGCAGAAAGACAGATACTGTATGTAGAAAGCGCACAGTCACTGTGGTCAAGCACAACGACTCGAATCTGAGGCGCTAGAGGTCGCTGGGTGGTAAAGGGGACACGTTAACATCCGGTAAGTAGATGGGTTTAAGGCGGCATTTCAAGTACTAGCTTATAATCGAGTGTACTTCGTGGAGGGAATAATCTCTCGTAGATTTTGTGCGAATCACACAGTTGGCTCTGGAGTTAAGTGGAAGGGGTCAAACCTCCCGAACTTTGGTGGCCTCGCCCCTGACCCCGTCCAGTGGCGGCGTCAGGCCATCAAGACAGGCAGGTCATTGCAGGTCACCGTGTGTGTGTGTGTGTGTGTGTGTGTGTGTGCATGGAAGACAGGTCCACATGGTAGTGTTCATTCGGTGTATGCGAAGAATGATCAGAGCAGATTTTCCAAATGGGCAAATAAAATTTTGTACGAACGTCTTAATTACAAATAGCAGAAATCGGTGAGCACAAGCTGTTTTTCTCAGATTTCATTGTTAATTTTAATGATCTTTTTCGTTGTCAATTTCCAACCTGAGCCTACCGATTCGCTTAATTCGGGCGACAGGCAGGTCATTTTGACCCGGCGCGCCCCGATGTAACGCCGCCACTGCCTCTGCCACGCCACGTTGAATTCGCTGGACTAATTACAGGTGTTGAGGAGCGTTTACATCGCCCTAGCTTAGCTGAACAGTTCAACGCAGTTCAGTTAAGCTGGCATTCCACGACGCCGACACGTACACCGACACCGACATCCTTGCCGACATCCTCGCGAGGATCGTCGCGACATTGTCGGCATGTCGTTCAGCTTGCCTCAGGAACTTCAGGAAATCGCGCGTGTCGGACGTGTCGGCGAGGATCCTCACGAGGATGTCCGTGTCCGTGTCGGTGTCGGTGTGGGCGTCGTGAAATTCCAATCTTATGGCGATATGAACACGGCAAGAAAGCCGAAGCGGAAGCGGCAACGGCAGCGTCGTTGGTCTTCTGTAGCATCTGTGTTATTGGCCGACTGGTATATTGACGATATCCAAAATATCGATAATACGATCCGGGTGGCTTCCGAAATTTAATCAGCTGCTCCTCTCTGCTCCGTAAACCGCCTTAATCTGTCTATTTTCCTAATATTTTGAAAACCCAAAACTGTTAGGCTGTCCTGCTGAAAGACGGGCAGGCAGACGGAGGTGAAATTGTGAACACTTTACTGCCGCAACAAGTGAAGGGGGTAAATACTGTAAATGTTAACGGGTCGCGTGTCGTCGGTGGGACGCATCCGTTGATGTAACCCGATTTTTCGAGCGTGCGGTCGAGTAGCTGACCGAAACAGTAGCGTCTGTGTCGGTTTAAACTGGCAGACTTGTCGGTGTTTTATATCACCAATGTGACGCGTTCGTGGGCATGTTGCGTATTCCACTGACGATGGCGGAAGTCGATAGGAACAATTCGCGGGAAATCCACCCGTCTCGCGTGTCCTGTGGAATTCTCAAGCCATTCACACGGCAGTATTGAATGGGACTGCGAGTTACATAACGGGAACGGAAAGAAATGAGACTACAATTTGCATTCCAGATCACCATTAACCGTCGATCGGTACAAACGGCGATTCAATCACCGTTTGCGATATCGATTAATGGTTGAATTAATTCATACGGTTGATTGATTGATTGATCGATTGATTGATTCAAGGGTTGACGTCCCACTCGACACAAAATCGGTCATTTTGGACGCTCTTCCCATCCAATCTCTTAGCTAGTACTGAGATTTGTGTAGCTACGAAATGTGACGAGGTTCTGATGCCGTAATTTTGGGCGTAGCTGCTTTTGTTTTTTTTTTCAGCAGCACTGCCGGATTATTATTTTTGCAGTTTTTGATCCGTCGCTGTTAACATGATGAATGAACTGGAGTTTTGTGTCGCCGCATGTAATGTGGAGACATATCGTTTACTGTTTTTGTGGTTTTGTGGTTTTGTGGGTCACGCTGGCAACAAAATCGACGAAGTTTGGCAGCAGATATCTCGGAGAGGGATCGTCGGAACGGGACGAAATTTTGCAGGTAGCTAAAGGGGGTTTGATATACCCCACCACCCAGACCGGTGACATTTGGCCAAGGGGTTCCTCTGGGGAGCCAAATATTGAAGGATGTAAAAAATTTGTGACGCTTTTTTTCCAAGGTGGTTTCACCGATCACGATGAAATTTGGAAGGATGGGTGGCTTTAGGGGGTAGCATGTCTTAAGCGATTTTGGTGAATTTTAGCCCACTTTTTCAGGGAGCACAAATTTTCGATCGCGGATATCTCGTACACTTCTTGACAGATCGCCACAAAATTTGGCACGGTTTCGGGTCTCGCCAATGGACATTTCTTCCCCGAATTTGACTGTTTTTGGGTCCGGCGATGCCAAGCAGCGACTTATACATCAGTCTGTCACTGATGTATTTGATTAAATATTTATTATATAGACTGTCGGTAAATAACAAATGTTTTAAAGCATGTTTACGTGTTTTGTTTACGTGTGATAATGTTGATTGTTCTCTGCTGTTATATTTAGCTAAAAACGAGATATTTCCGTTTCTGGTTGTAGGCCTACGTTGCTAATAATTACGCTTCTTAAACGCCGTCTTTCGCATGCATTAGGATAATTTTTTGCCATTTTCGTTATTTATTGCTGATATTTTGCTGCGAATGCTGCTGTAAATGCTGGAATTATGTATAAATTCAGTACTCGAATAGAATACACTGTTGGTAGTTGTCTTTACAGTACACCGATTTGTATTTCTATTACTTTTGTTGAACTTCAACGCTGTAGGCCTACAGTTATATTTCACTGGTAACAATTGAGTTGTTTTAAGTAGAAAGTTAGTTTTTTTGATTATCAATTATAAGCTTAAAATGACTGTCGATTTCAAATGCCATAATAACGACTGCGTTAACTGCTGATCGAATTGATGATGTAGGCCTATTTTAAGTATTTGCTATCAAATTAATAGGCCTATATATTTTCAGTACTAACACAGCAACATGACACTGTATTATAGTGCCGTTAAGCCTGCATTCCACGACGCCGACTTCCTCGCAAGGATCCTCGCAGACTCGCCCGACACGCCGACATCCCCGCGAAAATCCTCGCGAGGATGTCGGCGAGGATGTCGGTGTCGTGAAATGCTGCGGCCTGATTTCCTTGCCGACATTCCCGCGAGGATCCTCGCGGGGATGTCGGCGTCGGTGTCGGTGTCGGCGTCGTGGAATGCGCGCTTTAGGACACTTTGACGTTTCACAAATTGTTGTGTAAACTTTCGAACTCTTTACGTTCTGTACTCTTGAACCAGCGAATCTGTGTTTCTATTTTTTCTCGTCACTTGTTGTGATTTGTTCCGAAAAAAGTTCGTCGGTATAGCTGGACCTGTTGTTTTGCGTATGGATTTTTTGCGATGTTGGTTGTTGTTGTACATAATAAATTTATTATTATTTGGTAGCCGAAACGAGTGACTTTTGCGGAGAATTATCTCTGGCCACAGTACCAGCTATTCAATAGAGATTTTGAAACTACTCGAAACTAAATTCAATAGCCAACTGCAGCATCGGTTCTCGTAGCAACCGCTACACAACGAGATCACTGCCTTAGTTAAACAGGAAGACGCATATTTTGCGGGCAAGCTAATTTGTACAATGGCTGATCAATAAATTGCGGAATGTGTGTCCGATAGGAAAGCGGAGCATTGTGATAAGCAAGTCGAGCTGTGAGTTACTCTGCATATCTCGTAAGCCACACGTCCGAACTTTATCAATATTCTATGCACGTTCCTCGGTCCTCCTCCGGCGGCGTTGCGATACGTTACGTACTTCCGGTTTTGTGGCCGACGGCATGTTTTCACATAATGGTTTCAGCGGCGCGTGACGCTACTGCAGCACAACGCCACTCACTGCAGCGTTATGCACGCTAAAGCTTAAATTCCACGGGAGCAGTTTCCTCGTGGCATCCTCGTGACATCTTCGCGAGAATGCCGCTAACATGCCAAAGGAAATCGGGCGTGTTGGACGGGTCGGACGAGGATGCTACGAGGATCATCGCGAGGATGTCCGCAATAAGTCGTGCGTGTCGGGTTCGTGGAATTTGGAGAATGATGACACGAAATGCGGACAAACGGGCAGCATTATCACCGCAGCAGACCGCCGGCCGACCAATCAGGTAAGCGCGTAGCAAGCTGAACAGGGATGTCGCCCGACATGCCCGACACGCGCGACATCCTCGCGAGGATCTTCTCGAGGATGTAGGCGTGTTGGGCGTGTCCGCGAGGATATCACAGGGATGCTACGAAGAAACTGCTCCTGCGGAATTCCAGCTTAACGCCTGCTACGTGGTTTTGCTGTTTCATAGGCGACGGC
>Ga0209782_1001175_pt1 | contig 13248 bp, 12 predicted proteins | sample WorMetmaBAHAMAS1_FD_187390 | JGI IMG/M metagenome (GOLD analysis project Ga0209782, IMG submission 187390) | Marine gutless worms symbiont microbial communities from Max Planck institute for Marine Microbiology, Germany - Inanidrilus... | ecosystem: Host-associated > Annelida > Digestive system... | reverse complement strand
ACTGTACTTAATAGTATGATCTTACTGTGTACAAAATATTATCAAAATTGGTCGATGAGTGTTGAAGATATAGCAAACCAAACCAGTGTCATTTTTGAGCATGACTAAAAAGACCCATTTTCGGGGTTCTTGATTCCCAGGGTAGTGCAGAGACATTAGTTAGGAGAGGTGGGATAACAAATTACGATTTAATAGCATATTCATTCAGCAATATCTCTGCCAAAAAATTATCAAAATCGGTTGATGTGCATTGAAGTTATAACGTAGAACGTCATTGTCGTTTTTTTTGAGACACAGTGTAGATGAGGTATCTTTTCAGGCAATGAGGAAACAGATGCAGAACAAATGTATTTACCTGTATCAAATACCATTAACAACAATGGTGTTCTGACACAACGGAGAGCAAAACATCATCAAAATGGCGGTAACCCCAGCAATGAAATATGGTCAGATCACAATAATGCAAAACTCAAAATAACTGCGACAGGATAGATCTGCGCTCTAATTTTAAAATAAAAATATCCCTAATACAGATTCAGTAAAACAACAAGACTTAGCCACTACAAAGACAGAATGGTGTGGCTATCCTGTGAGGAAAAGTCTGGTAACATATTCAACCATTAGACATGGATCACGATCTTGGATGGGCGTCATTACGGAACAATAAAACCTCGGTGAAAGTAACAGCATAGAAGAGATGCAAGTATCACGTGCACAAAGCAGTGTCGACCTTGTCAAATTCGTCAATTAGACAGATTCCTTTGTCAGCGAGGACCAGAGCACCAGCTTCCAACGTCCACTCGCGTGACACGGGGTTGCGCTGGACATACGCGGTCAAGCCGACGGCCGACGCACCCTGACCGGTGGTGAAGATGACGCGGGATGCAGTGCCTTGGACGTACTTGAGGAACTGAGACTTGGCCGTCGCCGGGTCGCCACACACGAGCACGTTGATGTCTCCGCGCACTCGGTGCTTCCCGCCTGTCACACGTAACACATAAACCACACAATATTTAACCGATTTAATATTCATATAATAAGAAACTTACTTACAAAAACATGAATGAGTCTGACAAATGTGCAAACTGATCTTCAAAATTCATTGCACTCAATCTAAACATACTCATCGGAGATCCCGTGATTGAATACTAAAATAAATGGTGGGTAAATGACTATGTGAGCACATAGTGACTACAAATAGTTTCTACAATCTCATTTGACACAATCTGCATTCAAATTGTGTACCGTAGCACGACTACCTACCTGTAACATCAGACTACAAATGATTTTAGAAAACGACCGCATACCAGACAGATCCCAAACCGCTGTTCTCATCTAACAGACTGCAACTTTTTAATTAGAATGTTGTTTGCTGATGCTGATGGTGTTTTATTTGTCTTTATGTTAGTACTGTGTATTTTTAACTTTAACTTTTAATATTTCTGTTCTTTTTAAATTGCGGTTTGTCAATTTTTCAATAAACGAATATTGTATTGTATGATAAAACAATTCAAATGCCCAATCAACTTCTGCAACAGTAATATGTCCATAGCTAAGCTGAACTCATTTATACAAAGCCAAAAAAACTAAGTTTTTTTGTAAGGGCTTCATATATGACACAAAAAAGCATACATTCACAAACACAAAATCAGTCTATTGCTACACTGAGTGTAGACTTCTATGTAAGGTATACGAACTGAATCTCGATAACGTACCCGGGTTCTTAGGCTCTCCACCAAACATGGAAAGTGCCAGAGCCCGCTTAATATTGTCATGACCACAGATTGAAGGTGCCATGCTAGCAAATATCTGTCACCAAAAACATTAGTGATAATATTAAACATAATTAAATGTATTAAAATACACTGTACCCAAATTGAAGCGAGGTGAGGCAGACGTTCAAATCTATTTATATACAACGTAACTTTACAGAAACATTGAGCAATTTAGCTACATTTATTACTATCTGTTTAATGCAAACTGTACAACTTTAACCAAATATACTGCATTTTCGGAGATATGAAAGCTTAATAAAAAGATAACTAAGATAAATGCCAGTCTACAAGAGCAAGCAAGTCCGACAGTCAAGTTTTCATCAGATGCAATTTATGCTCAAAATGGACACCATTTTCACGAACACATAAGATGCATATGAACACTGCTCAGTCAATGAAGAAGACCATACAGGCTCGCCTGCATATAGCCTAACTGAGCTGGGACACATTCAGCAGCACTCTCACTGCGGCCGTCAACTGCAAACGTTGCCCGCTGACGGCCGCAGTGAGAACACTACTTTAGCCTGAAGGTCTAAGGTCTGCACTGGGCATTGGACTGAGCCAAGCAGTGGGTGGCTGCGGCATCATAGGCCACGCCTAAGCCACATTCGATGCCCCGCCCTGCATTATTCTTACGTGTTTCTATACATCTACTATTTGTCCTAGCTGTGTAGTGATAGAAAAATAGACCGGCACCGATTCGATCTACAGTGGACCGGATGTGGTTCAGAATCAGTACACAGATCTCTTCCAACTCTAAACTGAATTAGAACTGACCCTTTCTCCAATGCATTCATCCTTTGAGAGCTGAATGATGGCTCGGATGTCATCGTCCGTCAAATTCTCGGTTGCTGACTTGTCGTCCTTTGTGACGATGTGATTAGCTTGGATGACAGTCGCAAACACTGGAAAGCCGTTGGTCGTGTTGAGAGAGCCATTGTAGTTGATTGTGTACGTACCTGTCAGTTCCTGATCGCCAACAGAACACATGCAACTTAACCTCACTAACATTCTGCCAGTTCTCGGCATGTTGTCAATTAGTAGCAGATGTAACACGGCATGAAATACAACAACAGAAATAGTGAATCACTTATTAACTCTGATCAGTGTAACTAGTTACTACAGCAAGTTTTTATTTTTATTTTCTGTGCTGTTTTCATGCTAGAGGTTTTCAGCAGCTGCAACGACTTTCATAGGTCATTCTAAAAGGTTACTGGCTATGTAACGTATGACTTTGCATCAACATTGCATTGTAATTACGTCCATAAATTGTGTTATTTCTTAGGCATACACGACGGTCTTTTAGTAGGAAGCGCAATATAAATACTTTAGTTACAGTTACCGTTACAGATGGATGAATATCCACATTTTTGTAAAGTCCCACTCTACACCGACACCATCAAAACTTCACTAAACAATTACAAAGACACCAAGCAACAAAGAAGACTTACCAACTGCAAGAGTGTGACAGATAGAACTTTCATACAATGTAACACGCTTGCATTTAATAGAAAAACTGGACTGCTAATCGTGTGTCCACTGCATTATCTTAGAATATAAAAGCCAAATTTGCAGTCACATTTGCATCTGGCATAGACTTACTAACAACAACTCATACGTCACTAGTATGTCTAACTAATCAAACAGTTAAATCTAAAACATACAATTTCGTCGCCTGGCTTGCAGCTGTCCACAAGGTCGTCAAGAAGAATAGCTTCTTTAGAGCCGGGCGGTCGACCAGCGGGGGCTTTACCGGGACTTTCTTGTATCGTGATGCGCTGATAATTCTTGTACATCGTCTGCATCAGAATCATTCATTCAACAGGAACAGCAATGATCAGTTGCAAACACACAGCACAGATATCAAAATTGAAACATTTAAAAGCACTACTGTTGTAACACATTATAGCATAAATATACAAACTCTCTCAGCCACTATGACTGTTCAAGAAAGCTGGAACAAATAGCTTTTAAGACACATCAACTAACTGCACCAAGTCTAAAGAACCAGTTAATAACATGCCGTGTCATCGTTTATTCTTTACATTATCATTAAAATAAACAACTGTGCTGAAAGCAAATTATGTTCTTAGTCACTTGCAGTGTGCAAACACTATCATCGATAAAGAACATAATTTGCATATTCATTATTAGCTACACAGTACGAAAGGCTTACTGCTACTCATTCATTATCAATGGTGTAGATATTGCATCAAACATTGCTGTATGGGCCCAACAGCTTACGTTAACTTATCTTACCGATTTACATCACTACAAGTTGAATATTCATTGATATGATTAAATTTTTGAAATAAAAAATCGATGTATTTATACATTATTTATGCTATCAATAATGTATTGCGATACGGTGTTTACTGCAGCAGCATCACTAAGCACGGTGAATACCTGTTCCATGTTGATTTCAAAAGGTCCAGTTGATTGACACTGCGGACAGGTGCCTGGCTTGACCTCTTTGTCCTGAGCCTGGTAGAATGGGCCGAGGATGAAGCCACATTTCACACAGTCGTACTTGATAACACTGAGCTGAGGCATTACACCGGAGCAGCTGGCGACGACGCCGCTCGTACGTATCAGCTGATTCACATGCAACTGCCTGGCAACAACGACAGAACACTCCATCAACACAATGAATGTAAGCCGACATCTCCAACATACCTTAGCTACATGACATAACGGTTTAGCAGTTGGCATGCAAGATTCATAAAAAAAATATCAGCATCATTGACTTGCATCAACTAATATGAAAGTCAGTTTCAGTCAGCCATGAGTTATGTGTGGAAGTGCATAGCTTAGACTTACACTGCACCTTATTGTGAGCTATTCATCACTAAGATGATCAAGAAAATATATACCAGCTATCAGCTGTTAACAAGTGTCAATACATGCTGTGCCTGTTAGGACAAATACTGAGCTAGCGCTCAACACCTGATACTATCGACTGCAACTGTACCAAAACCGACAACCTTAGTGTCCGTACTGAAGTGCTTAAAAAATCCAAGTATTGCACTACTGCTGGCTTTTGTTCATCCAGCCGAGCTTTCCAAAGTTACTCAATGTCACCCATAAATAGGGGCATACGTATGGAACATGTTACAAATATCATATGTACATATGCGTGATTCTAATCCACTGCATTAATAGTAAAATATTTCCAAACAAGTGAAGATGCCATTTAAAATGAGGTCAATAAATGAACTGAAAAAGATAAATCTAATTCTAATAACATTAGCTGTCTGCCAGCTTGTGAGGGGAATGATAAGATGTACGCCATGCACCCGACGTGCTGCCCGCTCAAGTCGAGTCATTGCGGGAGCCATGAAAATAGATAACACTACCTAGCCGTGAAGAGACAGCCGTGCAGCTGCAGCGACCTTGATTATCTACAGCAGTCTCTAGCTAATCCACAGCCTACCAGCTGCTGCCAGCATTGCTGCAGATATTTAGAATACGGCAAACTATAGGCATGCATGCAACAGTGTTGAGAGAGGTAAAAAAAACGGTAAAAAATGGCAGGACAACTGGTATCAGTGCTAATGCTAACACAAGTATCAGTCGATACCGATACTCACCAATACTGATGAGTATCGGCCGATACCCGATACCAGTCTAACCTTAGTGTCTGTACTGAAGTGCTTAAAAAAAGTATTGCACTATAGCTGGCTTTTGTTCATGCGGCCGAGCTTTCCAAAGTTACTCAAAAGAAGACAAAAAATGAACCTGTGGGATTTGTAAAGCAATGACCATGACCTAACCAGCAGCATCAAAGTACTGCTTCTAAAATTAAGTAAATAATGACAATTTCAAATATGCTGCACATTCTTCAATATATATATGCTTCACAGAAATAGAAACCATAAGAATTATAGGATTAGACAGCAGAGATTCTTGGCAGGAGACTACCTGAGAGACGGAAGGGCTTCAATGAGTGGCAAGCCAGAAATACGAACATGAATCTCTTTGACGATCTGATCGTAGCGTGGATACATACCAAGCACGACATCCTTAGCTGCCTGCACAAACCAACACAGCATGACCTAGCACTGTTACTACACCATGACCGGCAAACCAATTATCTATTTATTTATTAATTCAAGCTGTACTTGTCACTGATCAACTGCATAATGCAGCAACGTGGTTCAAAACAATCAGAAACTTGAGCACAAAACTACTCCCTAGTCTAACAACTACCACACAAGTGCTACGAAGCAACATCTTGCTGCATGACCACTTCTGATTGGCTGCCAACCAATAACTAGATTAGGAAATCTCAAAACTACATCACTAACTATTATTTGTCAAATATAATTATTTATCATTGCTATTTCCATAAGTACAGAATTACACAATACTCTTTTTTATACTCAAAAATAGGGATGTTAATCGGGTCCCGGGACCCTGGGACCCGGAAAAACTACCCAAACCCGGGTTTCAAACTACCCGAAAGCTACCCGAAAATTTTTAAGGTGCAGTAAAATTTATTCGGGAGAAGAAACTGTGAAAAAGAATTTTTACAGGACCGACTCAAAACATAAACCGAAACATCAACAAGGCCAAGATGGCGGAGTGCTGCAATAAATATGTAAGCAATTTGCCGTGTATATAACTCGACGTGATGCGTTACGTTATGTGCTGAATGCTGGTCACAAACCGGAAACAGATATTATGTTGTCAACAATCAACAATCTTTATTTTCTTTTCAACATGCATTTTATTACTTCAACAATGTTATTAAGAACATTTTAACATAATACACGCGTTAATTAACAAAACTTACAAAAGCAGCAAATTCAAATATTCGCCATGAGACCCGTACATGAGCTTAGCCTAGTCGCTGTAAGTGCGTCTGTTTCGGCCGACCGGGACCCCGGGATTGACGGTTCGGGTCTCGGTATTCAAAGTACCCGGGTATTAACATCCCTACTCAAAAACTGTTCAAACTACATTAATGCTGTAGATGGATCAACTGATGTAGTACCTCGTCAAATATTTTCAACATTTCCAAAGGAGCTTCAGGCAGAAAGTAAGCTAGTACACCTTCCTGAGATGCAAGAATGTTGTAATCAACAATAAGACTTGCTTTGTTGGCTACAACGAACATACAGATGATGTGCTTACTAACACAAGCATAAATCACATTAACTCAAAACACATTACTATTACGCAGAAACTATTTTTAACGTGGCAATGGCTGGCAGCTTGGCATCGCATTATTCATCGCATTAATGAAGTTACTCTGCGGTAAACCCAATTAATAAGTACTGGGATACTGGGATGGGTGACTATATTCGAGCGGGTATACACCACCGCGGTATATAACCAAGCCAACTAGGTCAACTCAGCCTTGCATCCCTCCGGGGTCGCTAAATCGGGTTCCAGCTTTAATTGGCTGTGATAAAGGCAGGAATGTCACCCCTGTCAAGTCACATGGTAAGCAATTGCAGCACGATCACCCAGCTACTACTGAGCTACAAAGCACATGAATGACAACAAACACTTAACCTGCTTATATTATCAAATGATTAACAAACTAGCATGTTCTATTCAACAGCGGACTTTCTACATGTTTAATTTTCGAAGAAAAATTTGTGTATTTTACAGCATCTTTACTAGATAACGGTAAACAAATATAATTAATTAATTACAAATAAACAGAAACTCAGACTTCAATGCTTGCTGATAAAGATCACAATACGTACATTCAACCATTTGCCGAATCTTTTCCTTATACACATTATGACCCTTGGCATCCACAAAAGTGCGAAGGAAGTTCTTGAAGCGGTTGAAGATTTCTCTGTTGGGTGCAAGCAGTGACACCCAGTCGCGGACAGAATGACCCTTTGTGTCTTCGAGGTTATCAATACTCTCTATCTGCTGCACATGCCACGCCACAACCAGTCCTCAATGCTGAGATTCAAATAACACACACTGATCACGATAAGTGAAGCTCATCCTGCGCTCTCATCTTCATTGAGCCTATTCCATGGGGCCATAGCGGTCCCCTCTGTCACGCGTTGTCGCTGTCGGCGTTGTCGTGGACATCGATGTGCAGGCGGCGCGCGACAGTACCGCTAGCGACATCTGGTGAATGGGCATGAGGCGGCTCGCAGTGGTGAATGGGCATGAGGCGGCTCGCAGTGGTGAATGGGCCCAACATTTTTCAAATGCTTCTTGTTCATTTATCACTGCATTCCCGAGGAAAGATGCAATGCTCTCTCCACTCTCACTCTCAGATGCCAGCACAAACAAAGTATATTCACATAAATTATTTTATATTCAGTGTGTTTTACTCACTATTCAATCCACATAAAACATCATTAAATTAAATAAGAAAAATCATTCTAGATGCTAAAATCATATCAGACTGAAATGAACTTATCTTTCCTAAAGCTTATAACAATCAATGAACCGAAGTCATCAGACAAAGTATGAGGAAGCTCAGGTTTGTGACACAAACATCAAATATGACAACCATCGGGTCAGATATCTTCCCATTTTTAAGTACATGATTAGAAGAAACAAATACTTAAACATTGCAAAATCCCTTACAATTACCAATAAAACACACACAGTTACATATACCGACAACACGTGCATTACGGACATACTTCTTCATCGTCATCGGCGCCCTCTGCCGCCCGTTCACCGAGGCGTCGTCGCCGTGACGGCCGACCTTCCTCCTCCTCATCAGATTCATCTGTGCATCACACTCACTGTATCACTGCCATCAGTAACTGATGCAAATACAGACAGTGATGCATTATATTCTGGAGAACCTGTATCTGACAGTTGCATCCCTTCCCTCAGAAGGCAGTGCTAGATGTAAGGCCCACAAACACTCTAAAACACTGGTGTAGCCCTAAATATATAACGTTAGCAAAAAATATTTATCCTTGACAAGACACCTGCTGATATCAACTTGCAGGGCAGTATTCCAGGATTGATCTTTATCCTTCAGGGAGTATCACTTCAGCTCTGCTGATGTTCTCCCTATTCGCTGAACAAAGCTCTTGTGTTTTCGATGTCTCTATGGGAACTTTTTGGAATACCCTAGATGATACCACTTGTGACACAAAAAATAGTGGTGTGTCATAAGCATTTAAATGGCATTTTAAAGCACATCTCTTCCAAACTTCCTTAGTACTACCATCTAGTGAGTCCATAAAATGCATCATAATATTTTAGAATTCTGTGCTATAAAAACTGTTTACTTAATTATTTACTTGCTAATATTTGCTGACTTTTAATTAATTCCTTGACATTTCCCTGACCGATATAAAATTCCTCAACATTCCAGTTTTTCCAGATGACAAGTTAAAAAACAATAGTTCAGCAAATGCTGAGCTAGCCAACCATGATGAAATGAAGGCAACAAATTGTAGGCTAAGTCGTGGCTATGACCAGCTATAACCTTCACATTCACATCAATTACGTGATTTATGTGAGACAGGCTTACGCCAGCAAACATAAAAGGGAAATATAATTGTTGTTTAGCAAGCTGAAGTTTGTAGCAAGCTGGCTTAATTTTCCTATCTGAACGTAATGTTCTCAGAATTTTTTTTGTTTTAGTCACTCTCTGCATCAAAATGCAACAAATGTAAGTGAACAGCCTCGCGTTAGCAGATCACAGCCTCCTCAATGTCACACAAGTGATGACAATCGGACACAAATTATCTGGTAGTTGCCGACAGACGACTATGCTTTTAAAAATCTTAATTTGCCTTCTTGTCATCTTTATGGACAGTATTCGTATAGATACAAATATAAAAATCATCATCAGTAAAAGATAGTATTTGTTTCTTTACAGCAGATAAAGAATATCGATCAACATCTTACATTTTTCTGCAACAAAAACTCAAACTGACCTCTGTTTTTGCTGAATTTCTCGAGTCCATCAATTGATTGACAAATTTTACGTTAAGTTTCCAAGGATAACGTTGAACGATCCAAACTAATTTTGGTACATGGATAGCCTTAAAGACAAAAAGTTTGAATGTTAGAAAATATTTTGTGCAAGTCTTTTCGTTTAAGCATGATATCAGCTGTAATGCTGGCTCCTCATAGGATACGCCTGACGTTAAAACGGTCGGCTAAAAACAGAATGACATGAAAACAAGTAACGACATGCCACACTGAACAGAAACAACAACCGGCAGTATGTAGATATTCTTACCATAGAGCAGTCCTGGTCTCATGCGCCCAGTGGCTGCCATCTCTTCACGATCACGTTTCCTCATTTCACGCTCCGCAGCCATTCGTTCACTCATCGAAAGATCAGACAACTCCGCATTGTCATCAATACCCTCTTCCTCAAAGCGATCCAGCTGTGGCATCTCCTGATAGTCTCTGAAATACATGAAATGTGATCATGAGGACAAACAGGCAATCCCAATGTAAAACTTATTACAAGTGATAATTTAAGATTATGCTTGTAAGATTTGTAACATAATAAGCTACTATCTACTATTAATTTCAATTTTATATTTAACTGGCCTTCATTTCCAAAGTTGATGCGGCTTTGGCTGGGTATCCCAAAACACTAACCTTGGCTAACAAACAGAACAGGCTTTCTACAGGCCTGATACCATTCTGTTGCGCAGCCAATATCTAAGCACCAAATAGGTACAAAATGTGAACTTTATCAGAAAACATTTGGTACAATAGTACAATTTACATCTATAATAAACTTTCTCCAAAAAAGGCTGCAACAAGAAACTTATTAGCTGAATAAACTTTACCAGCAAACTGCTGGTAAACTTCTGAACTCATGTCACCTGCAGATCTCAAACGTTCTTTTTACAAAAAATGACAGTGCTGACCTTTCCATCTGATCACCAAACAATTCTTCACCTTCTTCCTCCTCCTCATCTTGGTTGTAGCCCAGCAGTTCTGACTCGTCCTCAAATGGTGCCAGGTCACGACCTGGACTAGAAGTCATGTCAGCACGGCGACCACGCTGTGCATCGCGTCTTTGTTGTCGTCCATTAACATCTGGACTTGTTGCAAGTGAGAACGGATCAGACGACGTGTCATCCTTAAATGTAATTACGTCACACAACAGCACTGAAAATCACATCTTTCATTGACAGCTCAACAGATTAAGGTGAGTCATCAGACAGTAACAAAGGGCTTGTTTTGCATGACACAATATCACGGCAACTAGAAAGTCAATCACTGCAGATAAATTGAGCTTATTCACTCACTGATGAATGGCAAGGTGTCGTGGCTATTTATCTGTTACCTACTGCGATGGTAAAATTATCACATTAACCAAACCTAATACATGTGCACAACGAATAGAGCAGGCTCAGGTAAAATGCAACGTGTAGATCCACTGTGAGGAAACTGCCTAAGTCTAACACTACTAAACGCTAACCGTAAACCAGGTAAAATGAGAAGTTACCCCCTATACTAATCCAACACTAAAAACGGGTTGTTCAAATGCCGATAGCTATCGAAATATGGCAAAATATAACTGAAATCTTCCAAAGGAGATTTTAGTACCTGTTATTCTTTATCAACACCTAACCCTACCTCTAAACCTCTGCCTAAATCTACCAAAGGCAGATTTTGGTATACTTTGGTATCAACAACTGTTAAAAACTGACCTTTGAACCCTACTAAGTACTAACCCTAACAGTAACTATGACAGTATGCAGTATGGCTGATCCAGTAAGAGGGTAACTTCTGTGATTTTACCTATAAACCATAACACTAAACCCTAACCATACTAACCCTAAACATCTGCATTTAATTGTGACCGAGTAAAGCTCACTCATCCGGTCAGTGTCTTTTAGCATGACTGCAGTGGCTATGGGTAAAATGCGTGCCTGCAGGGATGTGGGCATGACAACAGGTAAAATGCAGGGCACCACCCACAGTTTACCCACCTGCAGTGTAATAGCAATTGGTCATGGGAGGATGATGAGTGCTACGTGTTTAGTTTCTTAGATACTGATAAGTGGGGACTGTTGTCAGCAAAACTCGGCATATGTTACACTTAGCAAATCGTGAAACTGAAGTCTGTTCAGCTTGTCCAATAAAAACAGTAACAATCAATAAGTCAAAGTATTATTAGAGTGGCCTAAGTGGCACTGCCACTGCAAGGTCCACTAGAGGTGTAGAGTGTCAATAACAGAAATTAAAGCCAAGAAGTGACTGACAAAACAAATATCTTTTCAAATTTCTTTGAAAGGTTGACAGCAACTCAGCGGAAATGATGTCATCCGGAAGAGAATTACAGATTAGTGGGGCAGCAATGGAGAAGGTTCAACTGCCAACAATATGTCAAAAGTAATTTAAGAAGAGGCCGCATCTTCATCAAAGGTAAAAGACTCACTCATAGCTGCCACACACAATCGTTCAACCATACTTGCCAGTGTGTATGTCTATCTGGTAACTGGACACTTCGGACTTGATGGATCCAAACTTTCCAGGTGGTTCAGCATAGTGCGAAAGTATTCTAAAGACAGATCGGACTAAAGTGCCAAACTGTCTTCCCCCAGAGCGATATGTTAGCTTAGTCTGCTTAGGCTTATAAGTTTCCTGTGCGAGGCACGAGTGTATACTGAATGACAGCACAGAAGAGGCATTCACACAATGCACAGTTGTTGTCTTCTTGTACTGCCTGAACGCGCAGAGATTTCGATTCCAAAGGTATAAACGACATGTAGACACATCTGTATAATTTCTGTTTGTATAACCTCACAGGTGTTGTACAGAATGTATGATAATGTTATATTTGTCTATCAACACTGGCAATAATTCAAACAACGCTTCTTTGATACGTAAATCGTTTTTATGACTAAGGCTGTTACTGTTACTGTGACTATAAGGAGCTAACAACAGACTTGTTGTAATTTTTTCTTTGCTTTTTGAAGACTTCAAAATGTTATTGAACAGCTCAATGCACAAACACACGCAGGTGAGCAAAGATGCCCGATTCAGCATGGGTCTGCCCGCACTTTTTAAGGCCCGCAGTTTACGCTCCCCGCACTGCGACAACCATACTTTTGCCGCGCATTCCACCTGTTGTCACACTCACACCCGCACCCCGCATTTTACCATCAGCCGATCGCAGCACAATTTTCAAAGGGTCAGTGTGATTTTTGTCCAAACGGACGGATAAAACGGATGCCATAAGAAGCTAGTTATACGAACATAATCATGCATACAAATAACAAAGCCTATAAAATACCTATAAAATACTTACGGCCATAACTTTATTTGCAAACAACTCATTAAAGACCACAACCGCGGGAAATCACAAACAACAACATAGAATATCGACAAACCAGTCACAACTTTCACAATGAAAACTTCAGGCGTAGGCCTATGGAATTACGGATAGTGAGGTTCAGATTGGCGATACGTAAAAAAAATTGATAGCTACGGATCGACAGGGGCGTAAACTTCAAGAAAATATTGGGGGTGCCCTGTCCACCCCCCGTACGTC
>Ga0209782_1001174_pt1 | contig 13251 bp, 9 predicted proteins | sample WorMetmaBAHAMAS1_FD_187390 | JGI IMG/M metagenome (GOLD analysis project Ga0209782, IMG submission 187390) | Marine gutless worms symbiont microbial communities from Max Planck institute for Marine Microbiology, Germany - Inanidrilus... | ecosystem: Host-associated > Annelida > Digestive system >... | reverse complement strand
TTCGAATTTCGCAATGAACTTTGGTGTCAGAAAACTAGAGTCAAGGGGCTATCGTGCGGCGTTATTTGCGTGATCCTACGTTTAGCCGTTTTGATACAATACCGGAGTGTGACGGACACACAGACAAACAGACAGACAGACAGACACACAACGACGGCATATACCGCGCTTAGCAAGGCGTCGCGCGGTAAAAAGAAATAATTTTTCAACTTGTGATCATGAACTCTGACCTGTGACTTCAACCCTCAAAACTTGATAGGGTTAACGTAAACCAGCATGTCAAATGTCTAGATCAAAAGTCATTTAGTTCATACAAACATATTATAAACACATCAGGCTGACTGCTGTACCGAAACTACTAAATTGATTGGTAAAAGATTAATATAGCACCATGGTTTGGTGTGGTAATATAAACTATGTAGTGATGGTTACAATCAAGATTCCTACCAAATAAACCAACCTTATGTGTTGCAAGTTTGGGAATGAATTTCAAAATTAAACCGTGAATATTTGGCAGAGACGTCAAATTCAACTTGAACATCATCAGTGGCAGCATTGACACAGACTACAATAGTAACCAACAACAAATAATTAGCCACGTAGTAGGTGCCATGACAAGGCACAAAACGAACATCAATTTAAAACAAAAATTAACTACTTTCTGGTAATAAAACAACGAACTAGTATAACTGTAAGCCATCAACAGGATACATACACAGTTAGATACACACTTGTTTTTTGTTTAACCAGTTTTCCAGAGTTATTCCTGGTTGGGCTGGCTCCCCAAACAGGTCAGATGCCCCGCCTCCTCCTTCACCATCACTGCCAAAGCACTAAGATCCGGTTTTTCCACAGCAAATTAATCTCCCGTTAATTTAATCCGGCATTAAATCCGGCAGATAATGACCCAATTTACTCAGATGTCGTTTTTCCACCGACAGTTCGTCAATTAAATCATCCTAAACGGACGATTTAATTGACGAACTGCCGGTGGAAAAAAAAATTGCATCTAGTCAGATTAATGTGAACAGCGCTTTACACCAACTGTCCAATGCCACTATGCTAAGCTGTTAAGTGAAAACGTTGCAGTAGCGTCAGAGACGGAGGACCTGTGTCTTGTCAGACTGACAAATGGTAAGAAGCAACTGCAGACATTTGTCCACCGTGGTCGTATTATCGCGGATCAGAAATACTGATGCAACAAACGAAGTAAGAAGAGACGATGAATGAAGATTGGCCGACATTGAACCGTGAACTTGCTGAAGCCATTCGTTAACAATGTTATCATCATCATCGTCATCATCATTATTATCAGCGCTGCTGTGGAGGTACAGTGACAGACGTCTTGCCAGATGAACATATGCACCGCAAGTCTGCGATGTTACAGTGGGCAACATCAACAAAGAACCAGTAGATGCATCGTCATGACAACCAGGATGAGGATGCTGGGCTGCATAATGAGAGGCAACTGACAGCAGACGCTTTGATGTCGTCTGACAATCTCTAATGGTCCACTGAGCCTCGCAGTGTTCTGTAGCAGGCTGCGGCAGAGACACAATCTGTAGCAGCGGAAGCGCTAACATTGACACAATGACGGGATTCAGCGACTGCGTCTTAACATCACTTATATCATCAGCATTGTCATCACTGAGTGCCGAGACGGCTTTTTCCACTACAACACAGTTGAAACAAATCATTTTAACAGACATTGTTCATAAAGACCTGAGTTATTAATTGCTTTCCACCAGCTGACTTATAAAGAATCTCTGGACATTACGTTACTGCTGTCATCCAGTCAAACTGATGTCACATTAACTTCATCATGCCAGAACAAACTGCTGAAACAGCACCATTGACATTAATCAATAACATGCCCATGTGTGATGTGCTATTATGATTATTTTTATTATAATCATTAACATTATTAGGCCACGCTGCACACATAGCATAAGTAACTTGTTCTTACAGGTCGAGTTCTATCTGTTGGTTAGTCTGCTAATTAGAAACGACCGTGGATTTCAGAAAACTGTTGAGACAACTGAGCTACCACTTAAGGTGCTGCTATAGGTGGGCCCAAAAACTATGTATTAGATGGATAAAACCCCCATGAAAATGGGCCAATTTGGGGGAATATGAGCAGTACAATTTAACATATAAGAAAATGTAGCATGTAGCAGCACTAAAAAAGCAGGTGAACAAACTGAGCTGTTGTTCTGTTGTTTGAGATGGTGAGTAGGGTGGGCCCAAGGAATAATGTATTGGCTGCGTGTGCACATTGGCGCCACCTGGAAAATATAGTTAAACAACTGTGCTACAAGTGGGTCTGCCATCAGGGATGGCGATGCAGCCCGTTCCCAAATTACTTTTGGTCAATCTTGTTACTATATCCTGCTGCTGCGTATGGCATACAACAAGTACATCAACAAATGCACTTAAAAGCAAAGTGAATCACTCTGAACAAGGCTTGAAAAAAAACTTGATATATTTCAAGTTTAGAAATGCTACAAAATTACCCAACCTACAACCTAAATGACCAAGACAAACTGGATAAATAAGAACATGCAAATCTTTGCATTTGTTCCAGCACTTATCAGTTTTGCTGCACCACTTTAAGATGGTTTTGACACGAGTTTTTCAACACTGACGACAAACATCCAGACCTCTAGGCACCATAGTACTTCTGTCTGATCTTTTTTTAGCTCTCTGAAAATATACTTGATGGCACAGAAAGTAATAACAACACACAAACTGAATCAGTTATGGAAATTATATAGTTAAACCTCTATTAGCCAGCACCCACAACTAAGAACTGAAAAATATTGTCAGAGCAAAGTTTTACTGCCCACATGCCCTTCAGGCAGCATTCAGATTAAGCAGAAGTATCCTCATTTGTGTCATCTATGCCATTCTGTACTGGTGATAATAATAGTAAGTACAACATGTCGAGTAAATCAAAACTGCCATCTTCGTCGGAGTTTATCAGCAACTGTTTTATTGTAAGTTCATCCCGGCAGTTGATTGCAAGCTACATGGACTCTAGCCACGATCATCTACTAACCATCAAAGACATGCTGTAAGAGCAGCAATTCAGAGAGACTGACCAATGCTCAGTGTGGACGGCAGCAGACGTGGACTGACAGTAGACAGAAGAAGACTGCAGTGGACGATCACTAATTCACAACTCAAACACTACAGACACACACACGCAAATACACCGACTCACACAATACAATATGACACAGCAATGTGTGTTGTTCGACGTTCCAATAACACTTTCGGTTACTGATGTTTTGCATCTGCTGGTCCCATCTATGGAACATGCTGCCAGCACATCTACGGCAGTGTGATAGTCTCGGACAATTTGAACGGTTGTTCAAGACTCATCTGTTTGGTTCTTAAGAAAGCAGCCCTCTGACATTTTTGTTAGGAGCGCCGTGTATAAATCTTCTTACTTACTTACGATACTATATATTTAGTGATTTTACACCGAATCACACAATATGATATGACATGATACTGGATATTTAGTGCACTCAAAAGCTGATACCCAAGTTAGGTTAACAGTGCCATAAATGGAAAAAAATAATGAAAAAAACTAAAAACAAAAAAACACACATACACACAAACATACACACTTAGACTAGAGTCTCACGCAGAGTCAGACTTGACAGGCCAAAAAAAATGTACAAAAGTTACGGAGACTGTAACGCTATGGAATAATGTTGTGGGCAAACAGTGAAGATGTGGTAAGCTGCAAACATGTGGTCTTTCTAGCTGCTGAACTCTGTATGTACTCTGAATATTGTAAAAAATTGCTCCACTACTAGCAGCTCATACAACTTCATACAATTTGTTTTTGCACGTCTTACAATTCACACCCTCTGCATTCCACATTGCACGACACATCCTAGAATATTATTTCACAAGAAGACAAAGGATGACTCCTTCTCATTATAATGCATCAAAAGTAAAGTTAAATTTCACAAAAGTTTTAGATGGCTGTTACTTCTGACAGTGTCTATGCTAGTACCCTGCCTATTTACCATATTTATTTATTGTGGCTATTGTATGTATGATATTCATAGTAATATTCCATGTACTAAATCACTAAATAACTTGCCATTTTAGACCTGTGATTTGACTTCTAATGCCATACTTTAACTGCTACAATTTTACATTTATCTGTACCCACTGATTTATCATATACAAGAACTGCATCAAAAAAATAGAAAGTCGCAAAGATTTTATGTTGCTGCTCCATAAAAAAAGTTATAGTGAAACAAGCTATTTATAAATTTACTGCAAATTCTCCAAAAAATTTACGAGTGCAATGTGTACTTACAGTGGGATATTTGGCAGCTACAGCGGTGACGGTGTGTAGCAGCTGTAATAGGTGAGAAGACTGACAATACTGATGCAGCTGCGGCTGCTGACTGACGGCAAGTGACAGCGTGTATAAGACCAAAGTTTGAGCTTCGTCAGTGAACAAGCACCGAGACGCCAGCAAACTGTGTGCAAGTTGACTGAGACATGTTGATACTTCATACACGGCATTCACTCCACTCAGCTGGACACACAGACATATCACTGCCAACCCATCAACTGCATCAACCAAAACTGATGCGTGAAGATAATTTGCCACACGTCAAAACTCGAATTTTTACTTAATGGTTGGTTATACAGCACCTTGGTATCAGGAACAGCTGACCCACAAAATTTACATGAAATTTTGAAACTCTCAACATATTTTCTATGAAATTAGGCATATATAATGCATTTTCCCTATGAATCAGGTTGGTCCCTACATATTCAAAACATTGCAACCTGTTGCAGTAATAACATCAAGACGTATTGTATTCAGCGTAACATCAGCTGTAGCCAATTGCTGCAACAGCTGCAAACTCATTGCATGACAGACATTTATTTATTTAATCAAGCTGGCATCTTACTAGGCAGCTGTTCATAAGTTGATTGACTGGGCTAAGGTTTTACATCAAACTCGACAAGAGCTGCTCTTCCCGGCAAGACTATTGGCTAGCACAGCACCAAACAGGCGTCGAGTGTGTTGCAACAAAAGAACAACTAACGCATGTGAACTACCGGCATCAGTGGAACGAGCTGGAGCAGATACTGGACGAGTGACAAGTTATCAATGGACTTGAGACAGAGTTCGGACATCAGAGACGATCTCAACTGTTGGAACGTTGGAGTACAACATGGATCACATACTACGAATCTAATGAATGGGTCTAGCACTTTTAAACCATTGTCCAATGTCCTACACGCATACACATCATACAAACAGTCAACACACACACATTCATAAATTCATAGTATATTCATAGTAAATTCATTAGATCCTGCGTTACCCTACAGACATTTAAACGCCATCTCAAAACCCACCTTTTCCCTCATTCTTAACTGGCGCCACAAGCGCCTCTGCATCCCGCGTAGGACACTATGGCGCTATACAAATGTTGTATTATTATTATTATTATTATTATTATTATTAGGTGTCAAATATTTGTCAAGCTTGTATAAAACTCGGCAGACTACTATCATAGCTCAGATGATGTATACTGGAGGGGAGAAAACTCCAGTACCAAAACATCACACCCAGCCATTACAGCTGAAGCACAGAAAACTTAAACGAAGAAAAGTACTTTCAGATATACCGTACAGTAATAAATGGTTATTTGAACATCGACAGATGACTTACCACTGACTAGATGAAAAGAGGATTTCGTCGACTTGTTGCAGCAGACACCATCCCGCATCTTCAGTCCGACAACTGATAAGCACTGTGATGAATGGATGACGAGGATGACTACACAATTGATACAAACATCACTGTCAATCATAAGATCTGTAAAAATTTGTTGCAATTATCACCAAAAGTTCTCTTTCAGGTGTTAACTATGATATAATTGCATCATGTAGACTCTATTGTAGAGGACAGAAGTTATTTGACCTAAGCTGGTGTATTACTATATATGTGCATGTGTTTGTATGAATCTACTCTAGCCAGTTAAGAAATCAGTGATGAAAACGTCACCAGCAAATGAAAACAAACCTGATGAGAAACGGACAGGTAACGACACCTGACTGCTGTTGATAACATATAAACTGCAGAAGACGACTGATTGCAGAAACAACACTTGATAAATTTCTGACAGACACATGCACAGTACCAATTAGCAAATATCTAGAATAATTTGTGGTTCTCAATTGGGGGGGGGGATTCCAACCAAAGGCAAATAACTTTCAGGAAGAATCTGGACCACAGACTGGTAGAAACAAAATAACAACACACCAATTTAACAGCTTTTTTCCACGACAATGTGGGTTCGCTGACATCAGGAAAGTAAACCATACGGGATTTGAATAAAGGAGACGATGGGTCGGCAACTGCATCAGCTGCACCATATTCAAATCATCAACACTTCATTCCAGGCCGGCCGGCGTGTGCCGCACCTCATCACTCAATCTTTACAGCGCCGATGTTCTTCCTCATGCCCAACCGATAGTGTCAAAGCAAACTGAAATGAAATGCTGGTCTTTTAGCAGATTCAGCTAAACTAATTACAATCATTAACTAGTCAGGCTAAAATTTTGATGCTGGATTAATTAAAATCGTGTCCAGCATATAACAGAGAGATCATAAGCATGGTATACGTTCATAATAGACAAGAAGCATTTGAAAAATGTTGGGCCCATTCACCACTGCGAGCCGTCTCACGCCCATTCACCAGGTGTCGCCAGCGGTACTGTCGCGCGCCGCCTTCGCATCGATGTCCACGACAACGACTACGACGACAACGACAACGCGTGACAGAGGGGACCGCTATGGCCCCATGGAATGGGCCCAATAATACAATATTTCACTACACAATATTCCATATTACTCAAATGCAAAGTGTGACAAAGCAGTTTACAGCTAAGCAGTCACACACACACACACACACACACACACACACACACACATACACATACACATAGGGCATGGCTCCTGCATTCACCTGTTCTGTTCCACAGCAAACACGACAGTACACACCTAGCAATAGGAGCGGCATTAAGCAGCTTGTGCAGTATCAACGTACAGTCAGCACGACCACACTGGACTAAGTCACACAGCGAGTGACAGCATGCACTGCTGGTAATGTCATCGGCATCGACACATCGCTCATACAGCAGCGTCAATGCTGGACACTTATATAAACACATACAACCAAGTCACGGACTGACATAAATGTGACAGCTAGCTTATATGTTTAGAATTTTCAGACAAAATTTTGATTTTTGCAGTTTATCAACGACAAACTGAAGTCAGTTTTGTTTTATTATTTAACTATAAACACACATTCCAGTAGCTAACTGTTCTGTTAGTTGTCTTCATTATCATTGTGTCCATGAATAGAACTAGTAAACCAAAGCACACTGATTTAGCCAGTCACTTTTATATATTTTTGTGTAGACAAAATACTACAGAAAAATGCAAATAACAACACTAATAATAACACAGCACATGCATCAACCACTGCTGTTCATCTAGCGTCTTCTTTCTTGTTGACTCTGGCATTGGTCTGAATCTCACTGTTGGCAATGGGGTTAATGACTGCAATACTGGCCTAAAGCAACTGCACACGCACACTGCAGTACCGTATTAAATCCGCTCAGCCTTTGTGGGGTGGCAAAAAAAGGATCAGATAACTAATAATAATAACTGATAATGGAGGATGCATATGGTAACAGTCTAACAGATTCAGAGAGATCCCAAGTCAGTTCACTTGTTTAAGTTGGTTTGATAGCTGGCAGCTACCGGTTACTCAATCTGTACTCTGCATTAATCATCTAAACTGTGAAAACTCTTACGGTTCAGTTAATCATCATTATAGAGAAATCTCATAATCCTGCCAGATGGCAGCCCCATAAACAGTATATCATACTTAGGTCCGGTTTTTCCACAGCAAATTAATCTCCCGTTAATTTAATCCGGCATTAAATCCGGCAGATAATGATCAATTTACTCAGATGTCGTTTCCCCCAGCAGTTCGTCAATTAAATTGTCCGTTTAGGACGATTTAATTGACGAACTGCTGGTGGAAAAACGACACCTGAGTAAATTGATCATTATCAGCCGGATTTAATGCCGGATTAAATTAACGGGAGATTAATTTGCTGTGGAAAAACCGGACCTTATTATTATTGTCACTGTTGTTGTTGTTGGTGCTGCTGCAATTATCATTATGTAACAGTGGTATTTCACAAAATGCACAACAATAAGACTGATGTCGAACCTCGGCAGTAAACTGTGAAATTTGTACCGACTTGTCATAATGGGCCAAGATGCTTTTCATCAGTGACCCAACTGCCTACACAGCAAAAAATAAAATAAAATACTGAAGTTATCTGAGCAATAAAAATTATCCATTAAGTTGCATTAACATTTTTGTAACAATCTACAACATGTCAGTTACAACAACCACCGTTTTCGGCCATTTATCCGGGACTACCTGGCTCAGCTGGTACCAAAAGAAACACTCACCCACTCACACCTATCATGATCATCAACCATCCTTTATCAGCTTCCTCCATCTACTACAATCCATAGCATCTTCCCTGTTCAGTTTATTTGCTTGACTGTCTTTTTGCACAACCTCACTCCAAGTCCTCTTTGGTCTACCTCTCGGTCTGGAACCCTCCACTTCACACTCCATACATTTCTTCACTCAATTATAATCTTCTTTTCGCAATACATACCCATACCAATGCAACCTCTTTGCTACAGTACCAAAATTCCTAGTCTCTCTCATCTCCTTACTTGGAACTCTATCTTTAACCTTAACATCACACAACCATCTGATCATTATCATCTCTGCCTGCTTTATAGACCACTTCTCACTTTCATGCAATACACAACTGCTGTACAGTCTACCTCTCAAATCATAATCTCAGGACATCATGAACGGAGACGTTGGAACCTACCAGTTGAGCCACGTCTACGACAACTTACTGCTCTCCGTGGTGACACCAGATGGAGAACGTATGTCAGTTCGACGAAGGCAGCAGCAGTTGCCGAAACGTCACTAAAAAGTTAGTTTATATGCAGTTGTTTCTAGATGAACTTAGTATACATTTAGTGTTCTTTCAACCGGTGAATATGTATATTAATTATCGTCAGTTAATGGCTACAAAGAAAAGTGACAAAATTACATCACTATTACTATTTTAATCTACCTACTGGTCCATTAATTCTTAAGACTTTAAAAGCAACAGAAAAATTCACCAAAATTATTATACAAAATATACAGAAATATTATAACATTAATAACATATTGTGACCTGAAGCTTAACAGCCCTGTCATTGAAGTCAAGCCTCTGTTTGATCTCTGTCAGCTTTGTGAAATCCATGTTCAACTGTTCATCTGAAACATTTAACTACTGATATATTAACACAATATACATGACAAAGGCAGATGACATTACACAGACTGAGTGGAATCATAGGGCCAACAAATTATTTACCTACACCTACACAGTGTGACTGCAATAAAACATGAAATGCTAAAACAAAACAAAAGTATACAACCAACATATAATCACTGACTATCTAGGCCTACACAACTTAGAGGATGACATATTTGGGGCTATTGTATCTTAATGATTCCTACAAGTATTCCTTCTTCCTGAGACAACTGGGTTGCAGAGGATCTGCAAAATCTAATTGTTCTCTTCACTCACGCTGTGCAGCATGACAACTGTCTATAGTTCACTCTTCATCATTTTTACTGATTTAACTCTTAATATAATCTGGCAGTTCAGTAATTGATGAAGAATTGAGACAACACATTGGCAATATTGAGACTTTTCATTTCATCCACACTGGATACTAATAAAGTACAGTATCTAAATGTTATTCGGCTGAATAAGTGGGATCATTTTTTGTAGCAGTAACAGTGTGAGACTACCGTAAGATCTGTACACTATACAGCAATGCATACCAGACTTACGGGCCTACAGTAATTGCAGAAAAGAGCAGTCGCAAAGCAATAAAGTATGAAAACAAAAAGTTTTAAAAATCAGGTTTAAGACTCAATAATGCAGTCTGCAGAAAAGAACATCTCATTCACTTCATCTTTTAAACGTGCCACGCCCACCACAGAAATTATATTAAGTATTCTTCGATCGGCAATATACAACATAACGTAAGCAGACTTTTCACAACCATTCCAAAACATCGCTGGCTTTAGTGGACGTCGTCAAGATACGTTTACACTTACAGCATTGAACATTTCACTGTTCAGTTTTAGATCGGATCAGTGGCATCTAGCCTGAATGCATTCAAAAATTTCTTAACAAGGATCAGAGATGACCGGATGGGCTTTTTCATGGACTGGCTCCGCTAAGCGCCCTAGGCCTTCTGGGGGTGGTAGGCCCCTATCGCCGGGAGGCCGCACAAGGTAATTCACAAGGTAATTCAGAATGGATGAATGGATGCATCTCTACCATTTGCCAGTAAACGAAGATTTCTGGCTGTATGGAACTTAACTGAACACAGAGGACGGACAAAGTCTTGTGCAGCTGCACAAGGTAAACATGGTAAACTGTATTGCATTACGTTTGACAAAATGTTACAACAAGAAGCGAATTTTCTTACTCAAAATGCATAAAACGCGTTTGGGGGCGGCAGGACTGAAGGGGGAGCTTACAGGCTACAGCGCTCTCAGAATAGCTGGATTTAAGGCAAGAGGCCACTTCACAGCAGGGAAGGAAGGGCAAGAGAGCGGACAAAAGGGAGAGAGAGGAGGGATCATCCCCCTAACACCAATTCCTGTATCCGCCACTGGATTGGAATGCCAATCATTAGACGATCAATACTGTCTACGTGTTCGCCAACGAAAACTCATCGCTGTTGTTCAATTTCTAAGACGGTCAGTGGCTATTTACAGCAACTATGTTACGTAAATCAAATCGCAAACTTGGCCACTAATGTAGGTTACGTCATACAAAAGACAGCCTATAGCCTACCAACTCTTAGGCCTACATGCATGCTTAACAGTTCGCCTATATGCCTAGGCCTGGTTGTATAGGCTTCGACACGGTCATTCGTAGTGCTGGCATTCTCAAACGTGTTCGACGATAGGTATATGCCGATGGGCGCATGAAAATCGACGATGTGTACATTTAGTATTCGGTGCGCTTAGATCAGTAACTGCGGAGTTAACACTACTGAACTGTATACACCAAGCGTTGATCTGCACTCGGGTTAGTTCATCTACGTTTGTTAGAAGGCAGCACCATTGTGTTTCACTACTACTCGCTAGGGGGCGACACTGCTATGCCGGGTGGGCTACGTTAAGCTCTGGCACGTAGTTTCAGTCTTTAATATTTTGCATCGAGAGAGACGTACTAGAAACGTGTCCGACAGCACGATGCCGACTGAATTCGACGAATAGGCCTAAGTTTTTTTTCCGCGCGACGCTATGCCAGCGCGGTATTGCTATAGCCATGTGTTCGTGTGCTTGTCATAAGCCACACTGTATCGAAATGCTTTAACGGATCTAGCTGTTTTCCATCACAGCTCGGCATCAACCGACTTATCATATAGGACCAGGGACCTATACAGTAAAAATTTGGGTATCTCAGTAGGGTTAGAGGACCAGTTTCGAACCGGAAATAGAAATACTACGAAGTGGCCACATAGAATAGTTAGTACCGAAGACAATAATAAAATTAAAGTAGGCTTACTTCCCTCTGAACTGTTGTCAAAGCAAAAGGTCAATTAGGTGTAATCGTTATTAACTATACGACTCTTGGACTGGGTGTAAAAGACTAGGTGGCCGCCGCAAGAATCGTTCACACCGGATGCCGTGTGTGGCGTTGTGTTGCGATGGTGTCCGGCTCTGCACAGCATGTTCGTCATTGTCGCACTGCGTCGATCAGTCATGCCGCATACATTAACATACGTGTATAGGTTCTATTTGACGCACGACAACGCACGGTACCGCGTGCGGCGCTGCGCGGCACGTCGGCACCGCGTAAAGCTGGAATTCCATGGGACCGACACCGACACCGACATCCGCGCGAGGATCGTCGCAAGGATGTCGGCGTGTCCGGCGACTTCCCCGTTAGCTTGCCACGAGCCCGAAACGCACGACGATCCTCGCCGACTTGTCCGCCGACTTGTCCGACACTCGCTTTTTCTCGTGAGGATCCTCGCGAGGATGTCCGTTAGGGAAACCGTTAGGGATGCGTGTGTGTACACGTGTAAACATGTACTGTACACGATAAGCTATCTTGTACACGTTTACAAAATTACACGATAGGCGCATCGCTAATGTCGGTGTCGGTGTCCGTATCGGTGTCGGTCCCGTGGAATTCCAACACAGCGCAACGCATTCGGTGTGAACGAGACTTCATTTGCAACTCACTTTAGATTGACGAGAATTATAGCGGCCATGGCGTCAGAGTTCACCGGGTCGCCTTCGCTCAGCGCTTGGCTAACTTCCTCGTTGTACAGCATCACCAGCGCTGACGTCACCGATCCACCATCCGTCGGCTCCAGAAACAACCTGGCGGCGTGGCTGTCTGGGACCAAGATCGCTCTGCTCACCCTCTGTTCCTTAGGGCTGGTTTTCAACGGATTCGTTCTGGTCGTGCTCATCTACGGCAAGCGGCGGCGACGACTCAACTGCAATGTGTTCATCATCAACCAGTCGCTGGCGGATTTCATGAGCTGTCTGTCCATCATCGTCAACGCGCTGACCGCGGCGTTCATCAGCGAGTACAAGAACCTGCCCGGAGCGAGTGTCATCTGCATCATCTTTCAGGCCAGTCTAAACACAGCAAATATCCGCAAATTCTGTGCACAGCGCACGCTAACTTTACGTCGTATAATATATGACAATCTGCTGACCAGTGTCCGAGAATACGTTTTTAGCCCGCTCGGCAAAGTTGCCGGGAGGGCTATATATTTTACCGATGTTTTTTCTTTATTTTATTTTTTTTTCATTTTTTTTAATGGTCGACTTTCTAGCCAACGTAGCTGAGACACTAATAGAGCAATCTTCACCAAAATTTCAGGATTCGTAGACAGATGTAAGGGCTTGTTCACCTCATTGAGCTTTTTTTGATTTTTCAAGGGACGTTGCCAGGGCAACGAGTCAAAGTCGAAAAATCGGCGTTTTTGCCGGACCAATCTACTTTGTCGCCATGCCATTCGGAAACGGAATGGGATACGCGGTGTATATG
>Ga0209782_1001173_pt1 | contig 13253 bp, 2 predicted proteins | sample WorMetmaBAHAMAS1_FD_187390 | JGI IMG/M metagenome (GOLD analysis project Ga0209782, IMG submission 187390) | Marine gutless worms symbiont microbial communities from Max Planck institute for Marine Microbiology, Germany - Inanidrilus... | ecosystem: Host-associated > Annelida > Digestive system >... | reverse complement strand
ATGTAGGACAAGATATTTAATTTGTAGTTTATTGTCGATATATTGCAGTCAGCTGAGTGTAAGTTCTTGGAAAAGTATTTCTATGTGAATTACACTATTCCAAGAATACGTCGAATCTAAAGCAGACAAATAAGTACTGCATAGTATAAACTGGATCTCTTTTGGCACTGTATGTTACGACAGTCGTAACTGATGGTGTGGTAAAATATGCTGTTGACACTAAAATGGCAAGCGCAGTTGCAGATGATGAACAGATAAAGGCATTGCAGTAATTGGTTCTTCATGGGATGTTCGAATGGTCACATATATGGTTGGCTAATGCTGTTCAATAGAGATAATAGTAGGCCTAAAGTCATGCATAGTGGTTTTAATAATACAAGCAGGGGCGGTTCTAAGGGGAGCATTGGGGGCCACGCCTCCCCCTAGTTAGAGGTTCGGCCATCACTGCCCCCCACCAAATGAAGCCCCCCTAACAACTGCCCTGTAGACTGTAGCTGAGATGTTATGAAAATCTCACCCTGTAATTATACATTGTAGGCTAATATAGACCTAGGCCTATTGTAACTTGATAGGCCTACTTACGTAATATGTGTGTATAAAAGGTAAAATGTATAAAGTTCTTCTATAGGCCTACTCGTTACCGAGCGTTGGGCCCGGAGCTGATCCCAGTGTACAGGCAGTCAGCCCGCAGGTGACTTAAGCCATCCAGCTGGCGGTAGGCTGTCATTACTTTTCACCAGGCCTGTGGTTATTTTCCCAGCTGAAGAGCATCACTGCTTGTTGGCAAGTGCCAAATTATAGGCCTACTGCTTGGTGAGAGAAGCACATGGGTGTGGGCAACTTGCCCAAGGTTGTTATTCGACAGCGCAGTGGCCGGGGGCTTGAGCTCGCGACCATACTTAAGTAGTCTTTAGTCTTTAAATCTCCATGCATTTTAATGGAGATTTAAGGACTAAAGTTAAGTATGGATGGTGCAACCCAACATAAGTCAGCTGTGCACCAGTCCGATGCCACATGACATCTAACAGATAGGCCTAACCAGTACATATACATTTCACCTTGCTGTCACAAATGGTAGTTTAGGTGGTAAAACCAAAGTAGTTACCCCCAACCAGATCATCCATATACTGCCATGATCTTAGTTAATTAATGTATCAGTTAAGGTTAGTACGATGGCTCAGTGAAGTAAGGAGGGTTAGTGTTAGTGTTAGACTGTTAGGGTCAGTTGTTAGCATTAGGGTTAGTGTAGGGCAGTATGGGGGTGACTTCTTCAGTTTTACTGTTAATTTATGTTTTCTTATTTTTTTTAATCAGGCCTGCTTTATGCCTATGCAATGTGCAGTTTTGGCTGTTCACTAAAAACCATTTCATACCAACAACAATAATCCATGCAGCCACCAGCCATTTCAGATCTTGACTCATAGTAGTCAGTGTGCAAATGTATGTGTTTGTGTGAGTGAATGTCTTTGTCTGTACTGTTAGTATTGCTTTTGTATTTTTGTAATTTTCTGTCTGTGAGTTTATTGCTTTGTTGTTATCTAGGCATAATGAAAAGAAACAGAATGTATGACATTATAAAAACTCTTTGTATTTTTCTGCTGAACCTGGAATGGCACCTAATGTCCGTTCATAGTGCTGGATCTGGAGAACGTGGTGATGGATCACTATCAAGCCAGTTTCACGAGGACGATAATAACTTTAGTCAAACAAGTGAAAGTTCGCTAGCTTATTTGTCCGAGCAGGCTGTTACTTTGAAGGCTGAAAGCAGTCATGCTACTCGTGCATTTTCAGGGGATGAACTAACTGGTGATTTCAGTGTTCTTGTCACACCTCTTTCTTCCATACATGTCAGTGGGGTGTCTTCTGCTGTCGGCAGTGGTGGTAACAGGAGTAGTCTGTCATCGACACAAGTAGTATCTTTTTCTGTTTCTGACCAGACACAGTTTTCTGTTTCTACCAACACATCATATCCTACCACAAGAGTTATCGAACTTTCACTCAGCGACAGGAGCAACGATACAACACAAATGACACACAGTTCTGTTTATGGCAATTTCAGTGGTTCAGATCAGCCTGTGAAAGACACTGACATGTTATCCCATAATGCCAATGTTACCAGTACTCTAGCAACAAGTGTGTCCTCTACCAACAGTAGCACACAAAGGCAGTCAAGAAATGTTACAGAAATGTTATCAGCTGGCAGCAATACTGCTAGTCCTCCAGTCTCAGTGCAGTTGACATCCAGTTCTGATACTGATGGCATCACTCATACATCTATGATAACAACTATAAAGGATGTGGCTCTCTCTGTCACTGATGTCAGTAATTACAGTACAGCACATCTTTTCACAGACACTGCAGAAATTTCCTTTAATAATTTCAGTGCTGCAAGTTTGGAAGCTGTAGAGCACACGACATCTACTCGCAGTTCTGTTGTTGACTACAGCAATGATACTGCCCCTCTGATGGGCATTACTGTTACACCAGATATGCCAAGAGAACACACATTCATATCTACCAGCTTTCCATATGCATCTTTGAATGACACAATTATACCTGTCACTGACAGTAACAATACCCCAACTCCTCTTTCATCAACTCCGGTGACAAATTTTTCCTATGCAGATTTCGGTATTAGTAACACTACTTCATATCCATTAACAGAACTAAGCTATACCAGAACACCAAGTCCAGTCAGAAGTGGAACAGAACAGCTCACTGTGTATGCCAGCACTTCGTGTCTATCTACACAGGCAGCAGAACAGCTAAACATGTCTACCAGTTCACCAGCACCACATCCATCTACACATTTAGAAGAACAGTTCATTCTGTCTACCAACACTCCATGCTCATCTGCAGATGCAACAGAACAGCCCACCACTTCTGTGACCACTCATGGTCCATTTATCTATGAAACAGAACAGCTTGCGGTGTTTAACAGCACACCATATCAACTCACAAATGGAACAGAACAGATTACCATGTCTACCAGTACACCATGTCCACCCGCAAGTGGCACACAGCTGGTATCCATGCCGACAGACACTCTGTGTCCATCCACTTATCAAACAGAACAGCTGACCCTGACCACCAACACTCCATGTTCATCTACAGTGGAACGGTTCATTATATCTACCAGTACTCCACATCAACTCACAGATGTAACAGAACAAAGTGTCATTTCTGCCAGCACTCCCTGTCAGTACACTGATGGATCAGAGCAACTAACCACATCTGCTGGTACTCCGTGTCCATCTACTGATGGATTGGAACAGTTAACCATGTCTGCCAGCACTCCATGTACTTCAACAAATGGTACAGAACAGCCCACCCTATCTGTCACCACTCCCTGTCCATCCACATATGGAACGGCACAACTCACGATGCCTACTGACACTCCGTGTCCAACTAGTGACAGAGAACAGCAGTTCACATTGTCTACCGCCACTCTGCAGCCATCCACAGACAGAGCAAAACAGTTTTCCATATCTGCTGGCACATTCATGACTACCAGCTCTTTGCATCCACCCTTAGATGGAACAGAACAAATCACCATTTCTGCCATTACTCCCCGTCCGTCCATAGAGATAGTGGAACATTTTACCATGTCTGCCAGCACTCCTTGTCCACCCACCGTTGGGCCAGAACACGTCACCATGTGTACTGGTGCTCCATGTTGGTCCACACATGGAAAGGAACCAGTTACCATGTTTGCAAGCACTCCGTGTCTATCTGCTGATGAAATAAAGCAGTTTGCCATGTCTGCAAGCACTCTGCATTTATCCACAACTGGAACAGGACAGATCAACATGTCTGCTGGTACTCCATGTCCATCCAGTCATGGAACAGAACGGCTGACTATGTCTGCCAACATTCCACATCCGTCTACAGAAAGACTGGAACAGTTCACTCTGACTGCCAGCAGTCCATGTCCATCCACGCATGGATCAGAACAGGTCATGTTTACTAATACTTTATGTCCATCAACAGATGGCACAGAACAACACACCCTTTCTTTCACCACTCCCTGTCCATCCACGTATGGAACAGAACAGCTCACCACATCTGGTGGCACTCCATGTCCATCCAGTAATGGAATGGAACAGCTTACTGTACCATCCAGCACTCCATGCTCCCCTTCAGTGACAGTGCAACAATTCACTTTGTTCACTGGCACTCTGTGTCCATCTTTAGATGGAACAGAACAGCCTACCATATCACTCAGCACTGCCTGCCCATCCACTTATGGATATGAACAATCTACCATGTCTACCAGCACTCCATGTCCATCCAGTCATGGAACAGATCAGCCGACTATGTCTACCAACATTCCACGTCCGTCTACAGAAAAACTGGAACAGTTCACTCTGACTGCCAGCAGTCCATGTTCATCCACTCATGGATCAGAACAAGTCACATTTACTAATACTTTATGTCCACCGACAGATAATGTAGAACAACACACCCTTTCTTTCACCACTCCCTGTCCGTCCACTTATGGATATGAACAATTTACCATATCTACCGGCACTCCGTGTCCTACTGCTGATAAGTTCAGCATGTCTGCTGCCACTTCAGACCAACCTATAGAGACAGCAGGACAATTTACCGTGTCTACCAGCACTCCATGTCCATCCAGTCATGGAACAGATCAACTTACTGTGCCCTCTGTCACTCCATGTCTGGAAGAGTTTACCATCACTGCCAGCACTCCGTGTCTGTCCACACGCAGAACGGAACCACTTGTGATATCTACCAACACTCCATGTCTAACTACTGACGGAGTTGATCAGTTCACCGTGTCTACAACTACTGCACATCCACTCACAGATGGAAGTGAAGAAGACGCTGTACCTACTAGCACTGTGTGTCCATCGAGTTACGGAACAGCACAGACTACCATGACTTCAAACACTCCGTGTGCATATACAGTAAGAGAGGAGCAGTTCACTGCAACGAGCAGCACTCCATGTCCAGCTACAGATGGGACAGAACAAATTGGCATTACTGCCAGATCCACATGTAGCACAGAACGAGTTACCTTGCCTACGAGCACTTCATGTCCATATACTGATAAAACAGACGAGCGTACGACATCTGTCAGCACTCTTTGTCCACCGTCTGATGGAACAGAATTTATTACAATGTCTAGCAATACTCCGTGTCCAACGACAGCAGATAGAATAGAACAGATCACTGTAACTGCTAGCAGTCCATGTCTGTCAACACGAGGAGCGGATCAAGTCACCGTATCTATGACAACTCCATGTCCGTCAACTGGAGCACAACAGTTCGTCGTGTCTACAACCACTCCACATCTACCCACAGATGGAACCGAACAAGTCACCGTGTCTACTGACACTCAGTGTCCGTCTGGTCATGGTACAGAAGAGCTGACTCTGTCCACCAACACTCCATGCACGTCTACAGGTGGAACAGAGTATCCTTCCACGTCACTCAGCATTCCCTGTTTGTCCACCTATGGAACAGAACAGAACGTAGTGACTACCAGCTCGCTCCAGTCACCCACAGATGGAACCAAACAAGCCACCATGTCTGCTAGCACTGCATGTCCATCTACTCATGAAATAGAACTGCTTACTCTGTTCTCCAGCACTCCGTGTCCGTCTACAGTTAGAGCTGAAGAGTTTACTCTGTCTAGCGGCAGTCCATGTCCATTAACAGATAGAACAGAGCAGCCCACTGTGTCTTTTAGCACTCCCTGTCCATCCACACATGGAACAGAGCACATCACCATATCTACTGGTACTCCATGTTTATCCACTCATGGAACAGAAGAGCTTACTCTGTCTACCAACACTCTGTGTCCCTCAACAGAAGGAATAGAACATCCCACAGCCAATAGACCTGAACAGCTTACTGTGACTGACAGCACACCTTGTCCACTCACAAATGGATCAGAACAGATAATCATATCTACTGGTACTCCGTGTCCATCTACGGTTAGAGTAGAGGAGTTCAGTGGCAGTCCACTCACCATGTCTACCAGTACTCCGTGCCCACCCTCAGCTGGAACAGAAGAGATCACCACATTTACTGGCATTTCATGTCCATCCAGTCATGAAACGGAACAGCTGACTGTGTCCACCAAGTCTCCATGTCCATCTACAGAGAGAGTGGAACAGTTTACCATGACTAGCAGCACTCCATGCTCACAGAGAGATGGAACAGAAGAAATCAACATTTCTATCGGCACTCCATGTCTATCTACAGATAAAACAGAAAAGTCTGCAGTGTTTCTTAGCACTCCCTGTCCATCCACCTATGCATCTGAAGAGCCAGCAATGTCTGACAGCACTTTATGTCCATCTACAGTTACAGCGGAAGAGCTTAGTTTGTCTAGCAGCAGTCAAAGTCCATTCACAGATGGAACAGAACAGCCAACCTTGTCTCTGACAACTCCCTGTCGATCCACATATGGAACAGAACAGGTCACTGTGATGGACAGCACTCCGTGTCCACTCACAAATAAAACAGAAGAGATCACCATGCCTACCAGCACTCATTGTCCAACTACAGGCGGAACAGAACACCCCGCAGTGTCCTTTAGCACTCCATGTCCGTCCTCCTATCCAACAGAGCAGTGCACCATGTCTGCCAGCACTCCATGCCCACCTACAACTGGAACAGAAGAGATTACCATATCTGCTGGCAGCACTCCATGTCCGCCCAGTCATGGACGAGAACGGCTGATCACGTCTGCCAACACTCCATGTCCATCTACAGAGATAGTGGAACAGTTCACCATGACTACGAGCTCTTTGTGTCCACCCACAGATGCAATGGCACAAATCGTCAGCACTCCCTGTCCATCCACTGACGGAATAGATCAGCCCACCCTGCCTCTGAGCACTCCATATCCATCGGTAAACAGAACAGAACAGATTGCTGTATTTACTGGTACTCCATGTCCATCCACACATGGATCGGAAGAGCTTACCATGTCTGCCAGCACTTCATGTCCATATACCGATAGAACAGAAGAGCTCAAGGTATCTGTCAGCAGCACGCCCTGTCCACCGACTGATGGAATGGAACTTATCACAGTATCTAGCAAAACTCCATGTCCAACCACAGATGAAATAGAACAGATCACAATATCTGCCGCCAGCAGTTTGTGTCCATCCACACATGGAACAGAACAGATCAGTGTGTCTATCAGCAGTCCTTGTCCTTCTACAGATGTAGCGGAAGAGCTCACTATGTCTACAAGTATTCCATGTCCGTCTACAGTTAGCTGTTTTGAAAGTCCAATGTCAGTGGTGGAAACAAGTTACTCTGCTAGCACTCCATGTGTATCTAGTCATGGAATTGGAACATTTTCCCCTGGCAGTAGCATTGGCACAACTCCTTGTCCTTCGACTTCAGATGCAGTCAGTTCTCCAGATATCAGCAAAACTTTTAGTACAGCAAACATGTTACTTGAGGAGACGAGCATCTCTTTCAGAACACCATGTCTATCTAGTTACGGAATAGAGTCGTCTTCTACTGGTATTAGTCACATGCCATCTGTCCATTCATCTACTGGTGATTCTGCCTATAGCAGCAGCAGTACAGGAATTCCTTTATTATCAGCACAGCTGTCACATGGTACTGTATCTGATAGTATGGGTTATGGTACTACATATTCAGCTATTGAACTCTCAAGCATGTTTACCAGTATAGCACATCAGTCAACAGATCGAACTGATATTTCTGCTAGCCATAAGACTCATTCTGTATTAAGCCACATGACGTCTGGTTCTGTTACTGATGGCCAGACGTCAACTGTTTCTGCCGAAGCTGGAGTTTATTCTGATGTTACTTCTGCTTCGTCATTTCATTCATCTGAATCATCCGATATTTTTTCAAAGTCGAGTAACCTAGCTGCGTCTACACACAGTTCCAGTGCACCAGCCAGTGCAGATGACTTGCGCTCTGCATCGCCATGTTGCTCGACAGATTTAACTGACTATTTTTCCCATACACGTGGTCCTTTAAGCAGTGCAAGAGAGTTACCAGTTACTATAAGTAGTGACAGTAGTGAGCTGTGGACTACAGAGTATGACCCCTCATCAGTTACTGCTGTCGATAGAAGTCCTACAGGCACGTGGGAGAGCTCTACCGCAGATAGTAGTACTCAGATGGAACTTACAACAGCAGTTCCTTATAGTGCATTTGACTATGTCAGTGAGTTAGTAACTCGAGTGCACGATTTTGCTACAGTTTCTGATACTAAGACCAGTATCGAGACATCTGCTACACTGAAGCTGAGTTACAGCCTTACAGCTACCTCTGAGAAATACCCTGCATCATCGGGTTCAGTAGGGGTCCCACTGGATGTTTCTGTTAATGTCACTGAGTTACCACATACACAGTACAACACTGTTACATCCACTCATACTCCATTGATTAGTACCATTTCAGAAATACTGTCGAGTGATTCTGTTGGAACTGAAGCACCAGGTGTCAGTACTGGTATGCAGAGGACTGATACTACGCGTTATGATGTCAAAACTGAGCTGGATGTGTCCACAGATGTGACTTCTTTGCTTACCGCTAGTAGTAAGTCAGTTTACACTAGCAGTAATGCAGACACCACTTATCAGATTTTTACTGTTACTACTCCCAGTGTTGACATAACGTCCTCCAGTGAAACTTGGACTGTTGTGTCTGTCAGTTTCATACATGATGATGAAAATATGTCTCCTGCAATTGCAAGCACCACTATTGGCTCCTTACCAGGTGATTTCAAAGTTTGGTACTAACATAATAATTATATACGGTGAAAATTAAAAAAAAATAATATGTTGTTTAGATACCAGTATATTACAGTCATGTATTTGCAGTTACCATGCTGTTGAGTATTAAACAACATATTGGAACAATTTGCTGTTTAATTTATTTCAGTAATAGCTGAGAAATATACACTGTGTCCCAACAAAGGGAGCATCAATCTTTTCATGATAACGCAAATGAAATGCATTACAAACGATGTTTCGTTTCAATTATACCTGGTAAAAATGACGGTTTTTAGTCAAAACTATTTTACAAGGTAGTGTAGCAACACGTTTAAGGTGTGATGGGATCGTTAGTAATTATTTGACTACAAAAATCTTGCAGAATCCGTCAGTGAAAGAATTTAGAAAATCGGTTAAGATTTGACAAAGTTATAATGAAAAGTTTGATGCTCCCTTTTTTCAGTTCTAAAATTCTCTTAATAGTATTTTCCAAAATCTTTGAATTGTAGATATACAGTGGATGTTTCGTGCATTTCAAATTGGTTTTACAATCACTGGACTTAACTATACTGATGAATTGCATGATGTTAACAGTCGTGAATACGAGGCTACTGCAGCGGAGATACTTGCACAAGTAAGCTTCTCAGTAGAGCCATTGTTAGAATATAATGTTATTTTAATTTCTTTATTTTTTGGTACCTTTGTTTTATAATGTTCATTGGTTGCAGTTATATGTTAACATCCCAAAAACTTTGCAGATGTTACCGATATCAGTAACAACAAGATCTGAATGTGGGCAATCGTGGGTTGCATTGTTTCTCAGATAACAATTGCCAACATCAGTGGAGGCCAAAGATGATATCGGGCACATCCAGTCATCAAAGCAGTGCACCGTTGGTTGTGTTTAACTGGTGACTTCCTATTAATGTTTTATAGTGACCTAAGGTATAGACGGAATCCTGTCATCCATTAAAGCCAGCAGAAGAATAATGCTTAGGAAGAAGAAGAAGAGGAAAGAGAAAAATGCCATGAAGTATCTATTGATCTACTTTCATTATGCAACATTGCTAAACGTTTGATAATAGCTGTCAATGATCATCATATTCCAGAAAAATAATAATCAGTTTGTAAGGTTCATGGCTTACATTGTTTCTTTCTCAGTAAAAGTTTAACAGATTTTTGAAGAAATGGTTGTGTTAAATTATAACTGTTACGGTGTACTTTTATAATTGAATGTACCATGCATATTGCTGCTGCACTGATCATGTTGAAGCGTTCCATAATTTTATTTGGTAGTTTTTATTGTAGGTGCATCATTTTGTGAACGAGGAAGACAGTTCTATTCTTAGAAGCATTTCGGATGTGAAGTTTATGTAAGTTGTACTTAAGTTACTACTGCAACTCACAGCTCACGCTTTGGAACAGCTATTAATCTTTTATTGTCAGTAATTTGCCGTACTCTGAACTGCACTGTGCTCTGTAAAATGGGCAGTACTTTATTAAGTGATAGTAAGCTTGATATTGGTGTAAGTCAACACCTACGAGACAACTGTCAGCAGAACACACTGTTGTATCTTCATGCCATCTTACTTTGACACCACATGAAAAATCGCTAGTTGATATTTAGCCCACCTGGCATTCATGTCTGCCCAGCTGGATATATGTTTTGTGTTTGTTTTTTTCTCTTATTTTTTCAATCTTTTATAGTGGTCCAATTTTCAGCTTTGCTATCTCGGAATATGCAGGACCGATCTTCGTCAGGTTTCAGGATTGGTAGACGTATGAGAGGGCTTGATTAGCTGGTCATTCGCTTTGCCATTGCTCGAGAGACATTGCATGGCAACCAATTTTTAGCAAAATTTGCCAGTTTAGCCGACCCCACCATCATTTGTCACGCTGGCGTACCAAAGTGGATTGCAACATCGCAATTCCAGTTACAGAAGATTAACAGATGATGATTTTGTTACACTACATGTATGTACAAATCTGGGATCCTGTAACCCCGATGATTACTGTGTTAGAAATTGTAACCTTTGCGATCATACAGCAAAAATTGGCATATTGCATCAAAGATCTAAGAATGTACTGGACTGATCTTCACCAGATTTTCAGTGTTGCACGTTTGGTGCACATATGGGTGGGAATAATTAATCTAACATTCTTCTTGTCGTCACCCTAGGGACGTTTCTATGGTCACCAATTAATTTTGGGGGCCATTTGTTGATGTAATGGATTGAATGATATTGAAGCCGTTTTCAGAAGATTATATAGCAATGATTTAGCTACATTATGTACAAATTTGGTGAGCTTCTGTCCAAAAATTATTAACCTTCTGTAACTGGAATTGCAATGCCAGCACACTAGCATTCCAAATATGATTGCAGGATTACAATTCTGATTTCAGCAGATCAAATGGCAATAATGTCTTTACATTGTAGAGAAATTTGGTGAGATTTGGTCCAGTGAGCCTTGAGTTTACGACATTAGAATGTATACAGGTGTCAGCAGTTTATTTGGGTTAGTTTAGCTACATTAGCTATGAGGCGGCACTGCTAGGCACTTGGCGATCAATAATCGGGTTTGTTTCACTACTGGTCAGTAGGGGGTGACACTGCTATGCTGAGTGGGCTACACACTAGGCTCAGCCAGGCATTTCTAGTTTATTTAGATTTTTAAGTTATGATCATCTAATTGTGTACTACACTGTTCAGAGGTTACTGTGAAACTTTATCTAATATACAGTTTTATTTGCATTTCATTGCATAGTTTTATGTAAAAATGTTCTGTTGTTGACAGATATTTAGTTTGCTGGTATGCATTCCAAAATGGCTATGTTTTGCTTACATTAATTTGGATATCCTGTTTTCTTTCTTTTAAATTTTTTTTTGTAAAATAATGCCTTTGAGACCAATTGTCACATGACCTACTGGATCATTTTTATGATTTTGTCACCAAGTGGTAGATATTTACTGGTAAATTGTGGAGCTGGATCTCTCTTTTCGATCCCTCAAGGGACGTTGTCAACTCTAATTCTATGGCAAAACCTTCATTTAACATACTGGCATTACGAAATGGATTGGAATATCACAATATCAATAGACAGTTTTATAGTGCTGATAATCCTTCTATATTGTGTACAAATTTGGTGAACTTTGGTCCAGTAACTGCAGAGATAACGTATCTACATCATATATAAATTTGTTGAGATTTGGTTCAGTGATATTGAAGTTTTCAATGTTATAATGTGTACAGCAGGCGTCAGCCATTTTACTGGAGCTAGTTTAGCTTTATTCACTAGATGGCGGCACTGCTAGGCACTGTTGCGATCAGTGATTGGGTGTATTTGATTACCGTTTGCTAAGGGGTGACATTGCTATGCCGGGCGGTCTGCACACTAGGCTCTGCAATGCTTTTCACTGAAGTGATGTTATTTTGGACGTACTGTGTGTGCCAGTGAAAATGAAGCTGGAATTGATGTTTTACTGAATGTGAGTTTCAATAAACCAGTGAATGTGTCGTTGCTAAGAGAGTCTTTGTTTCTCAGTTTGGCTAACCTCTCAGTTGCTGTCGACTTTTCCTCATTTTCTGTTACACGTAAGTGAATGCATTAATTGCATCTAGTGCATTTCATTAGGTCTAAGTACTTATCAAAATAATGTGTATTGTGTCAAAATTACAACGTAGCATGTAGTGGTAATTTAAAAAATAATGGTTCAAAACTATATGCCAAAGGCTTTTCATATTGCATATCTTATATGTTTTTGCTCTGCCCATAGTTGTGAAGCAAAATAAAGTGATGTGCATGTCTGTTTGTTTGTCTCTCCTTACATGTAACTCGGGAACTATACATTTGAACTTAATACGAAGTTTCTTTGCATGTTTCATGTTTCATATGCTTGTTCTGTGTTCCATAGCTCAGTCCTTTGATGGCACTGCAATATGCTATTTAGTATTTACTTCCTGTTTTCCTATAATTGGCCCTAAGGCAGTGTGATGCTACTGCAGCAGCCTCGCTGCTGTGTTGTTCATGAGCTAACACCCTTGCTACGCGGTATTGTTTATGTTCTGTCGTAGATGACAGCTGGTGCCAAGTCTAGATGAGCAAGGGGTGCTGGGGCAGAGTGTGCAGTGCACTATTTCCTTGTTTGTTTTTGTTTTGTGGTTTCGTGTGGTAGATTGAGCTGACTATCCATCAATTTTACAGTCCCTTTTTCTCTCTGATTTGCTACATCACAGCTATGTCGTTTGTATATGGAGGTTAAGAGGAAAATAACAGAACTGTTCCTCTGTGTTGTGTATGAGAGTTATGCACAATGATACGCACACATGTGAGCAGTCCTTGTATGGTTGCATTTGTCGGCTTAGTTTTGGATATCCTGTTTTCTTTTGTTGACCTAGGTTTGTATTTCGTATGACTTCAACTGAATGTCAATAAGTCGGAGCTGCTTTGGTGTGCCACTGCTCGCCGACAGCATCAACTTCCAAGATGTCCATTCAGGATCGGGCCTGATA
>Ga0209782_1001171_pt1 | contig 13256 bp, 11 predicted proteins | sample WorMetmaBAHAMAS1_FD_187390 | JGI IMG/M metagenome (GOLD analysis project Ga0209782, IMG submission 187390) | Marine gutless worms symbiont microbial communities from Max Planck institute for Marine Microbiology, Germany - Inanidrilus... | ecosystem: Host-associated > Annelida > Digestive system... | reverse complement strand
GTAGTGCAGAGACACTAGCAAGGGGAGGTGGGATAACAAATCATCATTTAATCGCGTACTCACTCAGCAACATCTCTGCAAAAAATTACCAAAATCGGTTAATGTGCATTGAAGTTATAGTGTGCTACATCATTGACGTTTTTTTTGAGACACAGTGTATATATATATATACCTTTCTTAGATATCTAGTGCAGCTACTTTTCCTGTAACATCATGAAATTTAGTAAAAAAAAGATGGCCATGATTCAGTGGAGTGTTGATGGATTCAGCAGCAGCAGCAGCAGCAGTGATGATGGGAGAGTTATTAGTAGTGATGACGTAGGTGGTGTGTGGTTTGGCAGGTGAGAGTGAACAGTGTGTGTGCAAAGTGGGCGGGATCGCTGCAGATCGGCTTGACAACGATGCCGCGCTGTGATGCTGCTTCGTCCTTGTCTCAACTGAGTCCCAGTGCAACGTGGTTTGTGACTCGATCGGAGGTTTGGCATAATGGAAAGAAGCTGCAAGAGAACTATTGTCCATCACTTGACCGCGTGGACGTGGACGATGTTATTGGCATCAAGCGATCGACGGCAGGTTCCATGCACCTCTATGTCAATGGCCATGACATGGGTGTTGCCGCTGCCGATATACCACAGGTTTACTTGTGGTTTTGTGTGTAGTAGTACTTTTACTTTTGTGTGTAAGTTACAATGGGTTTTAGTTTTGTCAGAGTTTCTTTAGATGTGTTTTAGCAAGGCAAGACTATGTGAGCCATCATTTTGCAATGGACAGACTTAGTCCGGAATATGCTGCTAAATTTAAATGTAAATCCCACTACTTTTAGTTCTTGTTTAACTGGTTAGTTATCTAGATGTATTTCAGTTAGGTTGGTGTTAAAGAAGTAAATAAAGCAATGAAAAGAAATAAAATATGCATAAAAATTAAATACATTACATACACATTGCAGTCTTAACATGTTTATTTGTAATCTGTGGCAAAGAAAGTTGAGATGTCCTGATCTCCATACTGCTACATACATTCGGGATTTTTTGTCATAAATATGGTAAAGAAAACCATTTCCTGAGTTACTGAGGCTTAGAAAGTGAGTCATTTTGAGACGCTGTGTACTAACAAGGCACATATTATTGTGACTTTCTATTACAGCAGCATTTACTGCCAGTTAACTGATGCAGTATGAGAGAATACTTTCATTTTCCCACCAGGACATGGCGTCACATTCATGTAACAGAAATGAAGTGTGTGTGTGTAGAGTGTTTATGCGGTGGTGGACGTATATGGTGCGGTAACCTCGGTGTCGCTGTGCAGTCCAGTAATTGACCTCTCTCAGTCGGCTACTGCCACAATTTCACACAGTGTAACCAATGTGCTGACACCAACAGATGACACGTCTGGCATTGTCTGCTGTGAACACAGTGAAGACAATGACATAACGGCAGCTGCTCTGGTCAGTTTACGCACTGTTTTATCGTTTGTGAATGTTTCATTAACTATTTCATGATATGGCGCTATGATGTACTGTAAAGATGAGTAACCCATTTACATCAACTACATGATAAGTGTTCCTCCACAACAATGTATTGTGTATTTGTAAACACAACACTCACATGGGCATTTCTTACTGCCTGATTTAGGCTTACTTGAAATTTTTGTTTTTTTTCATTTGTGTCAGCCTATTTTCATATCTTTGTGTATTATAATTTTTTTATTGGTGTGGTTTGGTTGTCAGCAGCAGTACACTTGATTGCCTCTGAAATGAGCTCTGTCGTGGTGAATGAAATGTTTAAATTCAGCTCACTCACTCACTTACTGTTGTAAAGAACAATTATCATCTAGCATCACTGTAGTAACGTCATACAGCATGCATGCAGCTGTTGCTGTCAGATACATAATTATAATTCTTAAGGTGAATTTACGCACACACTGCACTGGGATGGGATGCGGTAACTTAATGTGTGAACGCGTCCATTGAAACACATTGAGTTACCAGCGCATCCCATCGCAGCACAACATGTGTGTTAATGCACCATTAGTTGTTTCTTGTGAAATCTATTTGTGTGTAACATGCTTGTGTTTACTGTAGTTCGTGATATTCATTGAGGCTGTTATCATGTTCAGGGGCGTAGCTAGGATTTTTGGCTTGGGGGGGGCAGACGGTACCATGTATTGTAGAATTTGTGTGGATAAATTTTCTGGTGTTTTTATGGGCCTTTTGAAAAAAATCTGTCCTCTTTGCGCTGGTGGGGAGGCACTTGCCCCCCCCTACCCCCCTCTAGCTACACCCCTGATGTTATGTTAACTACTGTAGCACATATCCCAGGTTATCTGGAGTAAGAAAATACTAATAATAAAATTGCCACACATTACTGGATTTGAAAACACTACAGTAGCACAGAGTAATTAAAACCAAATATAGCTACACTACCCAGTGTGTAAAGTTTTGACAGCAAATACGAAATAGTCTGGAGTCTCAATGTCATTTGGTGATGAATGTTAAATAAAAATTACTAATACTGTTATTTCATAAATAGCTACTCATAGGCAGTGAAAAGTTTAACAATGATGGATACTGTAGGCTGCGGAGGATGTCACTGATGAATTGTCAGCCGATGCCGAATTGTGTTTTAAACTTCACGGCAGAAACATTGTGTTGAGCGACAGTGGAATGAGCGCTGAGAGAATAGCAAGCTACAATGACGGCATCGTTGTTTCACACCGACCTCTCAGACCGGGACAACTTTTCAGGGTTTGTGAGCTTCGGCATTGTTGTCATTGTCATAATTACTGCTGCTCAGCTTCTTGTCATTTTGTACTATCAGCCTAGCAAACCTACAGTTAAGAGACTCTTAGCAAAAATAATATTGTGCAGTCCCCTGTCTTTCGGTGTGTCCACTTTGCAGTCTTTTTGAAATTCAATGATCAAGAACAATAGAATATGTTGTTTTTAAATATCAGATATTTAAAAAGCACAATGCCACTTCTGGCTGCCACTTCTGGCCATAGTGATTTACAGCAGTTGTAATGTGGTTACTGATAATGACTTTGAACTGTTGTTATCGACCACATTAGCTGGGAAGGTAAGGCAGTCAGTAGCATCCATCTGTTTGTCTGTCTGTCTGTCTGCCTGGCCATCTGTTTTCACTCTATCTCTTGAACTGACAAACCTTTTAACTTGAGTTTGTGTAATATGCACATGGGTCTTGATTCTAGCTTGCCTGGTCAGGGATGGCAGCAGAGTCCAGCGTGTGTGAACATGGTAACGTAGTCGTTGTTCTGACCTTGAGGATAGTTTGTCTAGTCGTTATATGTGAAGAAAGATGCAGCTGTATCTTGTAAATTACGAGACAGAGTTGCTGCAGATCAGCTGAAGCCTGTCATTACCATTATTGATGTTAGCATCTGTTAATGTCTGAATTTCAGAGATATGTTGTTCACTGAGAAGTTGTTGTCTGTGTTGAGGTCACTGCAGTGAAGACAATGATGCCCAATGACATGCATGTTACTGTTTATCATGTCATCTTGCCACTGCAACTGATGCATGTTGCAGTTTATGATGTATCAGTTTTTTGACTTAACTCACTTTTGATGAGTTGTTGGCTTGGCCGTAGCGATAGCATCGTTCGTCACATGAACTAAGTTGCTTTACATTGAGCCCAGTTAGTACTGGGATAGGTGACCATCTTTTGGCAGGTATACCATCTTGGTGTGTAACCAAGCCAACTAGGTCAACTCAGCTTTGCATTTCTCCTGGGTCACTAAATTGAGTACCAGCCTCAATTGGCTTGGGTAAAGGCAGGAATGTCACCTGTACCGGATGGCAGGTAACAATATATGATCCCATATGGCACGTGAGTTCCCATAGCGGTGAAGCTATTTGTTGCAAACTGTTGTAGCCGCGTTTGCTTTACTGACAGTCTGCCAGGACATCTGTCTGCATGCAGTAACTCTTGGCAGACGTTTGTGCAGTAGTAGTTCAGCAGTAGCTAGCTAGATTACTGTCAGAAAGAAGTATCACTGTACTCAGTACAGATGCCTGGGGTGTAGCGTGACATTCACGTCAGTTTTATGTCGAGTGAATTAAGAGTGGTACTGGATTATGTTGAGTGGTAACATCATGTCACCTCCAGGCCAGCTCAGCCTGGCCATCCCATGTGGGCTGGTGCTGTGGTCAGTAGCCATATGTGAAGTACCGGTTGTGTGACCTGCTCATGTCGTGTATGGTTGACATTAATCACATGTCAAAGAAGCCGATAAATGCTCGACTCTGAACATTTTATTTCTATACTTCTCTTTACTGACTGACAATGCAGCATTGATGGTGATTGTTCAGATACGACTAGATGACGTGGATGATCGATGGTCGTCATCAGTTATGATTGGCGTCGTCTGTCTGCGCAGTGCACGAGCAGTGCTGCCGAGTTCTGCACTTGACATCCAGTCGCCTTGCTGGATCATATGTGATGATGCTGTGTATAAGAATGGCACCAAGGTATGTTATACTTCTCGTTGGTGTAATTTCTCACTGAAATTACTACTGCTAGTGCTTTCAGCTTTTATTTTACTAGCCTAATCTTGTGAAGTTACTCTATGTTAGGCCAGTTCTCCCGAAGGTGAATTTTAGAGATGTATAGGCTAGATGTCTTTCCTTTTGTCCAATCAACAGTGTCAAAGCACTGAAGGAAAACTAGGGCAACAGCATTTGTTAGGTAATCAATTTCCATAAAAGTGACATAATTGCTGAAAAGTGAGCCATGAGTTAAGTCTTAAAATAATAAATGTCTTTGAGAAGCACATGTATGTAATAATGGGAAGTTATCAAGAAGACACTACAAAACAGAACCAAGAATAAAACTATTGTACTTGAAGGACAGTGAATGCAAAAATGTTAAAAATGAAACATTAATGATTAAGAAAAATGTTCTTGGTTTCTATCTAAAATATTTTCTATGATGTTAGTTAGCACTTGGTAGAAACTTTGTAGATTATCATCAGTGTAATGTACTTATTCTATTGAAACAGGTTGGTGAGCATGCTGGTCCCAACTTGAGTGGCCTGACAGTCGGCCAGACCGTTGCTGTAGCTGTCGGCAGTGATGCAACACTTCGACTCTATGTTGATGATGTTGACCATGGAGTTGTCGCACATGATGTCAGTCTGTCACAGTGTCATGCTGTTGTCGATATCTATGGTCGATGTGTCAAACTCTGTGTTGTCAATCCTGCATCGCTGGCAGTGTCGGAGTACCAAGAGAAAGCTGCCAAGGAGAATGGTAATTGTTGATGACAGTGTCGTATACAAATGTTGCTTGATGTCGAGTGCTACATTCAGTCATACGGCACAGCCCAGCTGTTGATGTTTGAAATGATGGATATTATACAAATGATGTGTAGATGTAAGTGTGACTTCCAAGTTTGAAATGTCAGCATGACAGCAAAGCCCATCAGCGTGGCGCAGAGCCCGAGTGTTGACATCAAACGCTGCACAAACAACCGGGTGTCGTCTCTTTTGTTATATGATTAACTACTAAAATTCTCAACTATGGTTGTTCAAAATATGTTTAATTTTAAAAAATTGCAATGCTAATAGAAGATTTTAATCGTGTTGAGGTCTGGTGTTGTCTGTTATTTGCCTGCGGTGACACAAATGTACGACTAGGCTTAACTACATGACGTTGCTTGCACCTAGTACGGCAGCTTTTTACAATGCCATTTGCCTGGTATCACCACGTGTAACAGACGAAACTTAGCCTCCAGAACTTCAAGTGTACATTCATATTTTTTGGCAGATAATTAGTTTAGTGTGATTAGTTATTTATTTAACTGTTGTCTAGCTGTCCAATTCTATGACATTGATTAAGTATAATGATTATGGTGAATATTCCTCATGCATATGCAGTTGAACCAGTCACTGGAGCATGTTGACTACATAGTTATTGCATGTGCATCTCATTCTGGTGTAGTGTTCATTGTTTATAACTATAATGATGTAGTCACCAATAGTTATTATGATTTACACTATTTTTTATGGCCTGTATTTAAGCTCATCTATTTAGCTCGTTTGTTGAAGCTGGTTCCGTCAAGCATATTTCTCAGTAATTTTTTTTCGGTCGTTGGAACTAGCCTGATACTTGAATTAACAGTGTCAGAACACTAAAGGCAAGTAATTTACTGATTGTTCAGTTTCATGTTGTGAGCCTATTTCTGTTAGTGCCATTTATTAGAATGAATAGTTGGTATTTCTGGGAAGCCTCAGCTTTTGGCCTCGCGTTATTGCAGATGAGCATTTGATTATGTAGCCATGCTGCTGTCTTTTGTTCTTAAAAGTCTGTGCAATACATGCGTATATAGTGAAGTCTGTAGCACATGTCACAGCATAGTACAAGAACTGTGCGTGTTGCAGATCCGAAGGAGAAGCAGCAGCCAGTGAAACGTTACATTTCTGATGCCGTCTTTCATCCTACAAGTTGCGAGTATTACAGTCTGTGCCTTCGCTTCAAGGCCCTGCTTGGCTTGCCAGGTCAGCTCTTTGCACGGTTGTTTTTCATGTGTACAGCTATATTAAGTAATTGGTGCAGTAATCTCAACTGATTTGACTTCCATGCACTGAGATTGGCAGTTGGGCGTAGTGAGCATCATTGGTTACATAAACAAGTTACACTGTGTCGAGCCCGGTTAGTACTGTGATATGTGACCATCTTTTGGCGGGTACGCTACCTAGGTGTGTCAACTCAGTTTTGCTTCCCCCTGGGGTTGCTAAATTGAGTACCAGCTTTAATTGGCTGGGGTAAAGGTGGGAATGTCACCCCTGCCAGATGGCAGGTAAGATAGTGTGTGTGATCCCATATGGCATTGAGTTCCCATAGCGGTAAGGCTTGTTTGTGTTGAACTGCTATACTTTGTTTACTTACTGTATTTTACTGAATGGTTGAGCTTGGTGAGAAGACATGTTATCAGGTTGGCGAGTGGTTCTACAAATATTCTCATCCATTGCGGGCGGAGGAGGAGGAGGACTAAAGGAAGTCGTTTAACCCAGGTGCACACAGACAATGGAGAAGTGGTGGTAGTGATAATGTTAAGTAATGTTACGCAGAGCTGCTGATTATAAGAGTTTGGCCAACTATGGTTTCTGCACTGTGTGATATGATGTCATAAGGTGTGCCGTGAAAGACACCAACTTTACTTTGGAAACCGTTGACAACATGTACATTTCACGAATTAACTTACGATCTAGTTTATCTGGAACAATCTAAACATTTTCCTCAGGAAGTAGCATGATATCTCTATCCAAAATAAATTCAGTTTTGAAGCATTATTTCGTTAAATATGTGAATAATAACAGTGATTTTGCTCGAAACAGGAAATTGTGACAAATTAGAACAAACATTGCACCTGTACATTGTGCCATGTAGTGACGTCATGGCACAGCTGTAGGCAGACTAGGCTAGAGGCCTGTGTGCCTAAACTCTTCTAATAGACAGCTCTAGTGTTATGTTTGTATATGAACTGTGAACAATGTACTGTGAAGATTTTTAACAATAAAAGTATGCCATTTATCAGGAAAGCTTTGCATTGATTTATTAGAGTATCTAACGTGGTCACTGGTTGTGTGTGCAATTCTGAGAGCAGAAGGTTATTTCATGCCGAGCGCAACTTGTTGCTACTGTGAATCATGTCACAAGCAGCGTTCAGAGCCGCTCTACTACCGACGGGGCGAGCCACCCAAGGACTACTCACTGCCAATCGGCTGGTCCAAGTTTGCCATTCGGTGTGTTTTTACTGCATGAATTTTGGCAAAAGGAACAGTTTTATGAAGATCTGTCATTTCTACACTTAAGTTTATATACAAATATATTATTACTATGCTAAATTGTGACAAGAATCGATAGATTATCAGAAAGTTCCATGTTGTTGTGTGTTTGCAGGGTTCCACCTAGGTTGGAGTCTTTGCATAATATGGCAATGGAAAAGTGGCACTTTGCGTATCACGGCTTGTGTCCATCAGATGTCCGTAAGCTGCTTGATGCTGGCGACCTGTTGGCTGTTTGCAGTAAGTTGTTGTAGCTGGTGAAATAATGATCAGCTACAGTTGTCATTGCTTTCTTACATCCATCTACAGCTTGTGCCAGTAAAATACAGTGACCTAGAAAAGATTATGTATTTCACCAAAGGTGGCACAGATTTGAGCTGAACTTTTAGAATTTGTATTCATGCAACATATCATGTATTTTTATTGAAATAACTGATATGGTTCAACCGATACAGCAGTTTAAACTTTAAAGTTCCATTTTTAAATGAAGATGCAGTTGCACATTGCATATTCACGAATAGCAAGTCAAATTTTGCTCAGCAACAGTTCAAGTATTTCAGTGATGAATTTCAGCTGTCTATAGTTCACTCAGTATTTAAACAGAGTGTTCAGAATGTCTACCAGCTGCAGCAACACCCAGTCGAAGTCTGTTGCGACATGATACGATGGCTTTAATGTTAATGAAATCTGTGGCAAATCATTGCACATCATTAACACAGCAGTCTTCAGCTCGGCAATGTTGGTCACGTTTGGTGTGTGTCTTTTATAGCGTTCCAGCATTGTGCTCCATACATGATAATCCATTGGTATATTAATCTGGTGCATTTTCTATTATTTTTACATCAGAATCTCAGTTTAATTTCTTGTTCACTTAAAAAATGTACTTTATGTTCAAGGAGATGTAACTTTTAAATAAAACCAAATGTTGTAACAAAATTTGCTACATATATGGCCTGAATCGTCCTCAGTAAATGCAGTAAAATTTATTAAAAAAAATATGTTACAGTTATGGGGATAAGGAGTTTTCCTGAGGGGTTGTTTTTTGTTTATGCACCCTGTATAAGAGTTCCTTGAAGTTATAGTGCCATAAATCTTCTAACGCAAGTCAGTCCGGTATTAGAATCTGAGATGCATTACACTGGATACAGCAGCTGTGGCAGTGAAGTGGGATGTCATATTATCCCTGCAGCAGGATTTAAAACTGATTAATAATCCATTAGCACTCTTGTATTTTTTCTGCATATATGCTGATAAATAATTTCAATAAAGAACGCTTGCAGGTTATAATAGTGAGTCAGGTCTGATCAGTTCGACTTACGACGTTAATCAGCATGTTACGTAAGTTATATTTGGTGCTGCTGCAAGATCGCAGAAAGCTGCCATTTGACATTTTTGAGCTGAGCAGTTATTGTGCTAGCCAATGCCCATAAACAGATGTTGATTAGAATATGGAGTCTGCAAGCAAGTGTTCATCAAATTACTGCTGATAATTTTTTCTGCTAAATTATCATTTTTTTGAATTATACTATTTATTTATTTTATTATTAGCGAGAGATGTAATATAGACATCTCGCGCTTATGATACGATGTCAGTGTCCATCTGTATGTGACAAGTGCATTGGCGCATTATAGCTAATTTAGATTTCAAATTCCGATCCAAATTTACCGCACATTGTGGTCGCGGTGCATGCCGGGAAGAGGGGAGGGGCCATCTCGCGCTATGCTAGCCACTGCTAGGCCCTCTTGTATGATACATGTTCTGCATGTAAGTCAAATCAGTTGAGATTACTGCACCAGTTACTTAATATAGCTGTACACATGAAAGGATTATCAAAACAACCGTGCAAAGAGCTGACCTGGCAAGCCAAGCAGTGCCTTGAAGAGAAGGCACAGACTGTAGTATTCTTTTCCTTAACAGATGGGGGATAGACAGCACCATACAACTGAAATGATTGCTCAGTAATGTCAGAAGTTTGAGCAAATCACACCAGTTCTCCGTTATGTTCTACACTGGCTGCCGGTGCCTCACCAAATACAGTTTAAGGTCGCATTCCTTGCTTTCACATTTGTCCGAGGCATCGGCGTTGTGCCGTCTGTGTACCAATGGTGACTCTTTCTGGCCATGTCAGTCTCTGGTCTGCACAACATAGTGACCTGGCAGTGCAGAGAACAACGACAGAACTCGGCAAACGTAGCTTCCACATTGCTGCACCGGCCACCTGGAACACTCCTCCGTCTCCGTAGCTTCCACATTGCTGCACCGGCGACCTCAAACACTCCTCTGTCTCCAAAGGACAGTTCTGGTTTGGCCTGAAACATCACTTCTTCCAGCAGACTGTAACCTCTGAGAACCTTGATTTAAGAGAGTGTCAGACTGAACTAAAACAGAAGTGATGGTGTATGCATGTACATTTGTTACACACGTGTTGAGGCTGTGCTGGTGTACATAGAAACGTCTCTGGTTGGTGGAGTGGTGTCAGCAAGTCAGTTGACTGGCCACGCTGAGAAGAATCAACCGGAAGAGAAAGATGTCACTGAGCAGATTGTCTTTTCACCGTCAATCAAGTATGCTGGGTCGTTGAGATTTGCACCAAAGTTTGAGTAAGTAATTGTTTGAATTGAATTGAATTGAATTGAGCAAGGTTTAACGTCCCACCAAACACATTATAGGGGACGGTTTTTATGGGTCAAAAGACCCAACCAACAGTGTCAAAGCACTGAACGAAGAGAGGTCCTAAGGACTTCAATCTCATTAGATCCACCCCACTGTGCTGACAATAACACAACATATATGCAGTATGAAAAACAAAAGCACAAAATACACACAGATAAACACAAATAAATCTAGGCTATGCACAGTGAATTGCACCCAGTGTGACAAAACCCAATCCAGAGAACTGTAAGAACTGCTCATCTAAGTGTGCTTATGATTGTGCACAACTGTCGTATACAGCACAGAACAGTTCTGATAATCTCCCCTCTTGCGTGTTGTTAGTGAGTGACTGAGCATTGTCAAGTGTGCTGCTGCTTGCAGTAAGTTATCTGTAGCCGTGTGTCCTGTATAATGCCATGGTTTCATGTACAATTATTGCATGCAATTTTTTGTGCAATAATTGTACAGTAATTTTAGACGTGGTTTTATGTGCAATTATTCCAACATGTTGGAATGCCTGCAATTATTGCAATGTGTTGCATGCAAAAAATAATTGTGCAATAATTTTAGCACCTTGCAGGAATTTTACAATTATTGCAGCGTGTTGCATGCAATAATTGTACCGTACATAAAATTACGGCATAATGCAATGAATGCTTAGTCATGCTTAGTCACTAAGTAGTGCTTGTAGTGCTGGCCATCTTTTCCAAAATCACTCAAGTTGGGTTGTATACCCAAACTGATAGTGGAGACAGATTTTACAGGCCTGATACGTGCCAAGCCTCGTGGACTTGAGTAGTTTTTTACGCGAGATGTAATATATACATCTCGTGCTTATGCTACGATGTCAGTGTCTGTCTGTCTGTCCGTCTGTCTGTGACGGAAGTGCAATGTGCAGGGTGCAATGGATCCCGGATACATTTGCATGCTTGGACAGATGGATGTCTTTGCTACTTACTGACAACGCCTCACCCGGATCGTCGGATGGGATGATGCCGGGATTTCTGGTGGAAGAGGGGGGTATGGAAAAATTGGTAATTGTAGCGATATCATTTATTTTACTTACTGAGAGTCTGGACCGGAAATAGGCGACTGCTTTATTTATATCAACAATGTTTACATTTTTAATTCTCGTTTGTGCTGAAGACTTTTCTTTAGTAATCTCGGTAGAAAATGCATTATATCTGAAGAACAGTTTGTGCTAGAGCTTCCCACATCTCGCACTGTGCTAGCCACTGCTAGGCCCTCTTGTGCTAAAAATGTATTGGCATAAACCTGGCAAATGCTGCACATTCCTGAAGGAAAGTAATGGTGATTGAACATCCTCATTGCTGTCATGTGTTTGTTGTCGGCAGCATGTACTGTACGTATGATACATACATACATACATACATACATGCATGATGTATGTAGATTTATGCATGCATGCATGTATGTATGTAGATTTATAACGCATAGCTGTTATAGCCTAAGCAGTCACGAGGCATGTAAATGTAATAGTGTGTGTGATGGCTGTGTTGTAGATACCGTGATCAACAGACACACAAGCGTCACCACGCGCGTGTCGCTGTACAGCTGTGTGTCAAACCTGGTGCGTACAAAGTCAGCAACGCACACATTGCCGACACCGACGATGGTGCCGACGAGCCGATTGATGTGAAATTTAGCAACGGCGAGTTGGAGTGGTCGACGAAGGAACGCGGTTCCACTTCACTGTGTGCACTGCTCATACGCATCGACTGATGACTGACCAATTGGCGTCGGTCATTTGTGCTGGCGTTGAACTTGGTTGTTGAATTACGACTGTTGCATTGTTGGTTTTACAATAACGTCTTTCTGCAGTCAGCGTTCGTCATTTGCGCTAACAGTTGTACTGTGATATGATTTGAAAGTGATTTCATCGTGTACAGTGCAGATAGACTGTGTCATTGTATTTGTTATTAAGTTATGTTTCAGTTATGTTTAATAAAGGATTTATTTCAATGCCTTTAGTGTGTGAAAAGGCCACTTGATTAAATTTGTGACAGACACTTTGGTGATGAAGGATGTGACCAAGTTTACATCCGCATTTGACAACATTTAACCTTTTTCAACACATTCAACAAATGTTTTTAATGCCTTATTGTCCAATGCAAATTAGTAATAAAGTACCTTGGTTTCAACTGTATAGAACAAATAGCTTCAACGGCAATAACAGGCAGTCATTTCTGGTATCAGTGCAGCTTGCTAATCCACAGATGCACTTGGTATAATGCATTTTAAGTTCTGGCAGTTTATTCCAATTAACAATTGCATTGAATTGCAATTCGTGCTTACTTCCAGTTTTAGCTGGTAAAACGGTATTTGCATTTGTATTTACATTTGCTGACCAGCATTGCCACATCACTGCTGGTGATACAGAATAAGAAGTAAAGTACATTCCACATTATTAACTCTTATCTTGTCAATGGCTCTTTTCAAAATAGAAGCTTAAGCTTAAAGTTTGAGAAATTGGCTGAAATGAATATATGCTGCCAGTTGCTGTTCTCTGCTGGTTGATATCTAGTCTGTTATGTGATGTTGTCGTTGTGGAATTTTTCTTTTATGCTTGTTAAGTCATGTTTGTCATTTACAGCGGGCAGTTCTAGCACTTCTACCTTGGGGGACCTGTGGCGGTCCGCCCCGGTCAGGGGTCTGTGAAGGCGGCCAGCCACCCAAAAAATTCTGTCTGTTATATTTTCAAATATGCAGTTGTTGACATATAATCGCTATATTTTCATTCCAGATGTCAAGTTACACTCACTAATTTTTTTTTTTTTTT
>Ga0209782_1001170_pt1 | contig 13259 bp, 8 predicted proteins | sample WorMetmaBAHAMAS1_FD_187390 | JGI IMG/M metagenome (GOLD analysis project Ga0209782, IMG submission 187390) | Marine gutless worms symbiont microbial communities from Max Planck institute for Marine Microbiology, Germany - Inanidrilus... | ecosystem: Host-associated > Annelida > Digestive system >... | reverse complement strand
GACACTTTCCAATAAAATGGTGAGAAATTAGCATTTAAACCAATGCATTAATTAGTCACACCCCTTCCTGACGCCCAATCAGCAGAATGGAACCTAAAAGCACTGAATCTGATCACAGTAAATCACCCGTTGGTCTCGACTTTCACGATGCGGACAACCGGACTACAGAACATACACTTGTGACCATCAATCTATTTCTTCGTGCCAGAGACGAGAGGTATTCTACTGTAGATTACAAAAGACTAAAATAGTACAACTAGTGCTTCAGCCATTTTCTCAGCTGGTTCTATTCATATCCTTATACATATCAGAAGTTTGAGTCAATCAGAACAGGATTCGTTACAGGCCACACGTCCTTCCTGCCATCCGGATATCACTTCCAAATCATTAAGGCCCAGTTTTTCCACAGCCAATTAATCTCCCGTTAATTTAATCCGGCATTAAATCCGGCAGATAATGATCAATTTACACAGATGTCGTTTTTCCACCGGCAGTTCGTCAATTAAATTGTCCTGAACGGACGATTTAATTGACGAACTGCCGGTGGAAAAACGACATCTGAGTAAATTGATCATTATCTGCCGGATTAAATTAACGGGAGATTAATTTGCTGTGGAAAAAACACGAAGCACCATTAGCCCTAATCTACACTGTAAAAAATATCCGTATATCTGCGGATATTTTGAGGTGAGTTCCATATTTTAAGGTAAACGTGGTATCCATAAATCGATGGAATAATTAAACCGGGGTGGGCCCGGTCGTAATTATTCCATCAATTTATGGATACAAATGTATACAGAACTGGTTCACTCAATATATGGAAAACTTGCCACAAAATATACGTGGATACACCGGATATCTTTCACAGTGTATGGCCTGGCTTCAACCTTTCTTCATCCATTATCAGACTCCTGATGGAAGGGTTGCTGGTTTATTTATGCCAGTTCTTGAGTATCATTACCAGCGATAAAAATACTATAATTTCTATGGTGTGAAAAACTGGCAGTGTTATCAAGTGATATTTCACTATGCCTTATAGGGACACAAATATATTCTTGCTAACTTTACACAGTTAGTTCTGTCGTGAATGACATCACTGAAATGTTGCAAAATGTCATAACTACAAATGTTTTAAAAAAGATGCCTTTATTTACAGCAAATGCCTGATGCAGTATTACATCAATAAAAAAGAAAAGTTTACCTGCAACTTGCTGTTCTGCAGTATCCTGAAATACAACAAGGTAATGTGAGAACATTGTACATACAGTGAATTACTAGCTACACACACATACACACTTTTTCCACAACACAAGCTAGTTATGTTGGCATTACCTCATGTAAGCAAGTATTCCACTAAAACAACTATCAGACTGAAGTTTTATGTTATATCCAATTTTTGTTATGCTTATATTGCCTGCATTCTTGCGATGGACAGCAGCAAAGAGGGCACTGCATCCGGACGCAGCTGGCGGAACAAGAATGAATCACAACAGTGGATTTATTTTAATAGGAAAGGGATCCTGCCTGTAATAATCAAGTAATAATCTATTCTAGTTATCACCAACTCGACCCAACCTGCAGTAACTCTAAAAAAACGGCGAGTTAAACAAAACTGGAAGTAGCAGCTTCTGCAGTGGCAGCAGCTAATATTTTCTTCCACAGGGCTCATAAAATAAGATGTCAATAATGTCAGCAGCATCAACCTTCTCTTGTTGCTTTTTCAGCTCGTCTTCTTCCTGTTTCCGTCTCTCCTGTTCTCTCTATATAAAACAGCCGTCAGAACTGCAAAGTCTTGTTAAATCAGTAACTGATGGAAACAGTTAACAACATCAAAATGTGTCGCTGCTGTACAGTGAAAAAACTAAAAATACATCCGAGTAAAATAAATACTGGCAGATATGTCATGCAGTTTTCACGCAGTATCTGTTCATAAAAACTGTTCAAGTACGTCTCATTAATGTGGACTTTCAGCAGCTACATAACCTCCATGTCATAACAGATGCCTTTGTGCAAGTCTTTCCATCTTGTTGGCTATGGTACTGACTGGCCAAATCTACAACACGGAACAAAACATGTATCCAAGCTAACCACAACATGAAAAGGATTGGATCAAGCCTCCCATAGGCTGCGACAGGCAAGACATTGCATAACGGACAACAGTGCTACGACATAGTCCATGACATGTATATAAAAATGAGCACAAAACTCAGAGCAGAATATCAAGTTTGTCAGAACCTGAAGAAGTAGAGCATTCGTCTTTGAATGTTCGCAGTCGGTGAGTATGTCCAACAGGTTGTCGACCATGTGCACGGCATACTCGTCACAGTTTGACACGAAATGCTCCAGACTTATAACAACATCATACAAACTTGTTTCAATCAATTCTCGCACTCTCTGACTACACATAACTTTGTTGTATAAAACAAAACATAGATATATATTTTACATCAGCCACAAATCTCATTGTCTACTGACGAATCTGTAGTTGTAGTTAGTTGGGGTTTAACGGCGCTTTCAACACAATTCAGGTCATATCGCGCCTTTAAGGTAAAGATTATATAGTAAATATTACAGATTTAATAGAGTTTAATTCTTGGAGTAAGGTAACTGTAGTGTAAGTTGTTATTACAATTTTATATTTATTTTAATTTTATTTATTTATTTTTATTGTATTTTTTAAATTCCTAATGTGCAGCCCGGATTTAGTCAATGTCCAGGGGGGTGTCGTGGATGCACTGGGCTGGGGTTCCCCCCTACTGACGAATCTAACAAACTATCCAGTACTTTATCAGCTATTGCACTCTCAACGTGAAAAGGAAACGAAGTATAAACAACAAAGCCATGAAAAAGCATCTACTCCTTATTATTTAGATACAGCGCGGCCGTCTGGCTCAATGCAATGGCACTTGTCATGTCAGTTCTGTTAAGCTAGCAATTCAATGACTGAAACTCGTAAGTATTTAACCACACACATCCCAAATCAAGTGCCAAGTTCACTGTGACAACAACAACAACAACAACAATGCACCAATCATGACCCCGTAGAGATAAGCTAATGGTCGTCGCCAATCGAGATCGATGCTACAGTCCGCGCCCACTAAGCACTGACGATGATGATGATGATGATGCCAACTCAGCCTTGCCAGCTCACTGTGTGTAGGAACAACCAGTACAGGTGATGGCTATGAACACCATCGGGGATTGAGGAAGAAACAGCGTGTGTGGCCCATAAAATAGTGGCTTAATTGAATGAATAGCCCAGATCAGCCAACGTGACAAATTCCCAAGAAACAAGAAGCATTTGAAAAATGTTGGGCCCATTCACCACTGCGAGCCGCCTCACGCCCATTCACCAGATGTCGCTAGCGGTACTGTCGCGCGCCGCCTGCGCATCGATATCCACGACAACGATAACGACAACGCATGACAGAGGGGACCGCTATGGCCCCATGGAATGGGCCCAACAACTAGTTTGCAATGTTTTAGACAAGTAATATAACAAATGATGGAATGCACTGCACTCACTTTGTTAACGATGCTTTCTGCACACTTAACTAACAATTTTACTGCATAAGGATATAAGTGGTCATTTTATGGCAAAAAAAATGAAATGTTGTTCTGTGTGTACATATACATGATCTGTTTACCTCTTGGCATACTGCACCCCTGCCTCATCATAATACGTTGAGAGTAGCAGATCTGAATCCTCTTTGCTAAGATTGGACGATGACGAATCATAGACTGGAGCATAAGAACTGAATACATCGTAGCTCAGATAGTCTACTAAAAACATGCAAAAAAATCACTAGTTGTCAACATTAAACTGTGGAGTTTGACTAGAGTTGATATTAAACTTATTATTACAAGACGCAAATGTTACAAATTTAACTGCAAAAGTTTTAATACCTTTTAAGGTATGCAACTAAAATATATCTGTATATAATAACTTTTGCAATCTGCTGGGTACAAAACATAGCAATAATACAAATGGGTGTAAAACCTATTACAAACTAGGTGTAAGAACACAGATGCATCACAAAAATCTGAGCTAATAATATTTTAAATAGCTTAGGTTTTATGGGCATCAAAATGTAAATTATGGCATAAATTCAGTAACACAGCTTGTTAATCAATTTCACACACAAGAGAACAAGCGATGGGTGTAATGTAAAGATAGATCGCATGCTGCAAAAATGTTTATTGTTATCATTAACACAGTCGTCACTTTAACACTATGGCAACGCACCAACAACTGTATAACTTTCATAATATCTGGAGTGCACATACCAGGAGTGACTTTATTTCTACGATCATCTTTTAGGCCAGTAAGGGAACCAACGCCGGCCGGCAATTTGCCGAGTAGTTCACCGAGGTTAACAACTCGCTCTTTCTCCGACACTAGCAACAGACAAATAGCATCAGCATCAATACGATCATGTCAGTCAATGAAACACACTTTCGCTCTGCTGCCACAGATCTGCATCAGTCAGTATTCAGCTACATCTCTCACAGTGTGCTTTGACGCCGCTCACTGGGTGATAGGTAATGACATCTGCTCTGATTATGCCTAAAGGCAACTTCAGAAAAGAAACTGGGCTAAACAAAACCTGAACGTAGTAATATTAATTGTTACTCAGTGATGGAAGATCAAAAACGACAAAAAGGCTTAATGGAACATGCAGACTATCTGACTGTTTGAACTTAGATGTAACAGGTAGATAGTCTATGATGACAGAACATGTATACAAATCATTCAGTTAAGCAACAACTGTTGATAGCATTCACTCACCAATGCCGCTACTGTCTGGATTGAGAATCTTTAAAGTTGTGCTGCCATCTTCAGACCGTCGCAAAAATCCAATCTGAAGGCAAAGCACATAAATATAATATAAACAAATAGTACAAAATATACAAATGGCTACAAAAATTAGCTAATTATATACAATCTACAAAAAATCTAACATAATGCAATGAAATTTTAACTGGCATAAATGCGTTAGATATCTTAACCTGCCAAAATACAGTCGCTTTTTGCAATCTGTTTAGCTACCCATGTTGTGCATATTTGATTCAGATCTGTTCCTGTTTTAGACAACGGATTATATAACATCAAACCATGCACGTAATGATTTTTCAATCTAGGCCATGTAGTAAATTGCGTGCATAAGTAGAGTGATTATGAATACATACATCAACAAAATGCTGATGACTAACTAAAAAAGGCCGACAGATACCTTGCTGTTTGGAGCGCAAAAGGCCACTTTATCTGCTGCTGCTTTTGCTGCACATTGAGCTTGCTCTAAAATTTCATCCGGTTCCAACTTGTCAGGAATTGCTTCAAATCGACTCAAGCTGGACAAATATAGTACACGTGTGTATTTGTACCAGCATGGTTATATGCCTGTGTGGTGTAGCTGAAAGTTATGCCACCACCTAAACAGACTCATTTTAACTAACTTACGACAAACCATAACTGCCAGCATATTTTGCCACAACCTGACCCATATTTTATTCAATTCTAGCACGATCTAGTGAAATCAGCCAGTAGCCCACTTTCAGCTTTATAATTCACTGTATTAATGGTATATGTTACAGAAATAATAAATAATGACAGACAAAAGTACAATATTATTTACATTTGTTGAACAGCATTTTTGCTGCTGGAACCTGAGATCACTTTTAGGAACTCCAAAAACAGACTAACATTTTGGCAATTTGTCCCAAATGATGTCCCATCAACCATCAACATTTACATACATTAATTTCATGCAAAACTGAAAATCTGCAAGTTGAGTTTTTTCCTGCTGCATGTGTATATTAATAAAAATACAAGGAAATAACACTGCAGTGCAAAAATGATGCTAATCCGCCACAGCTGGAAGTACCATCACAAACAGGCACTGACTATAGCTGAGACATTATGACCAAGCTGACATTTCTACCCACGTCTGCCTCTTTGTTGCCGTTTTCTGCTTTGCTTGCCTACTCCTTGCATCACTGATCACACCAGTAGCAGCAGATGCCGTATCAGCTTCGTCGTCAAGTCCCATCTCTTTATTTGTCAGCGCCGACATTGATGGCAGATTACGCTTCATCTGAAGAAGACGCTCCTGCCAAATAACCGTCACTTAGTTTTTATCTAACTAGCTGGAATGTTTCAGACAGCTGCAGCACGTTATTACAGGCCCAGTCAATGGTGTTAACTTTAAAGCACTGAAGGAAATTAAATTAAAGCTGATCGACCGCTTAGCGCGACACGTTGAATGCCCCCTGATTACTGACAAACAGACAATTCCAATGGACTGGTAATGGTCATTCGCAATTACCACTGGCTGAACTCAGCAAGCCGAGTCTTAATATCGACCTGCTCTGCACCACTGGTTCAAACGGGACAGCTTAAACAATTTTCACTGTTTGACCTTGACCTTTGACCTACAACCTTGACCTGCAATCCCAGACTAGCCAAGATCAAGGTCAACCCTCATGCCAAAAATCAAGGTCATAGGTCAAACAGTTCAAACAGGAGAGCGCCCACAGACAAACGGACGGACACACACACACACACGGTCGCTACCAAACGTATTATCGCCCCTGCTATGCGGTCGATAATTACATCACTAATCAATTCACTGACTTCTGAGACATGAAAGAGTAGGCATATAAAATCAGTCAATTAGTTTATTGTAGTAATAACTTGTGACATGAGTTTAAACCATCCATTACAAATATTTTTTGTCACCAGCAGGCTTTAAATGACCTGCACTCCCCGCTTAATAGGTTGTCAATGTCCAGCTTTATTTGTAATGCAATCTCGTTACTGAAAAAAATATCAGCATGATAACTTTCCTACTGCTACGAATAAACCATATCTGTGGAGTCCAATACAAACCTTGGTTGTTGTCAAAACAAGGGTCTATCTATTAAGATATTGCTACTACTGACAATCATTCACGACAGTATTACTGAAATATGTGCACACAGTTTAATGCATAACGTGAAGCGTACAAAAAAAACCACGCCAACCCGACTCAAATGCTTGCATCCAATGTTGAGCAGACGTTTTGCTTCACGATAATACACAGTGTCCGGCCGATTATACTGCATGCAGTTCTGCATCATCAGCTTGAAATCAGCCTAGCAATAACATTGCTCCACATTAATTCAACCGATCATCTCTTTAAAAACATATGGGCATCTTCCAACTCAGAGTCTGCCATAATAATTCGACTGCACATCTACTGAATCTTTATAATTAGATAAGTCATACAGACAACGTAAACTGTAAACGGTAAAACTGAACTGATTTAACAAAATTCTAACATCGGTAATATCAATTGAATTGCTAAAATATTTTCAAGTGCCAAAAATAGTCAAACAATAGATTTTTAAAAAAATATTTCAGCAAATTACACCTTGTATTCTGAAACACTATGATAGTCTCCATTATGAATCTTGACTTTCATTGTACTGAAGTCCATTGGGTGAGTAATGATGCTGTAGTACCCTGGAGCGATGCTCTCCGTTACTGGAAATGCAAAAAATCCATTGGCATCTTTCCTACAATACATGTACTACAAAACGTAAAATGTGTACATTTACTCTGACAAATTTCATCAAGTGTAAAATTAAACAAAGCTTCACTTTAGCTTCGAGCATATGCCATACCAACTATGTTTGTGTCCAAATACATAACAAATTATGATGCAATTTGAGATATATGTCAAATACTATTCTATATTTATTCTAAATTTTATTGTCTAACACTGTTATAGTGCATTTAACAATTTACATGACAATGAAAATGATGATAATGCAGTTAAATATCTTTTAAAAGTCATTTCATGAATCTTGACTCTTTTCCAACACATCTGATTCTTCCACATTCACTTCACTGTAAAAATGACTGCAGTATTTAAAAAAAGCATAAACATCAGACCATCTTTTGTCGTTACCTTTTTAGTATTTTGTGTAAATATTCCAGACATATCTGCAGTGCAGTCTTCTCCCCATCATAAGCGAACATTGGTCGTTTCTCGCGCAGATTTCTGGTGCCTCGGGAGTCTTCAAATTCAGTGAGTTCAACTGAAGGACTTCTAACATCTGATAGTATTTCATCATCGTCGGCTGACTCGTCCGCACTGTCATCCAGCTTTTGCTACAAAAATGTTAATGGACTCTATGCTACACTTAAAATACAGGAATTACACTGAATCATCTCACACTAAATACCAAGCAGTATCTAGTTCATCACTATCACAATTCTCTGGATACATCTATAGCAATGACTGACACGGCAAAGTTAATTTTGGTAATACTGGAGGAATGTGGAAATATTAATGTAATACTGCGCATCAGCACTTATAGTTATACTTTGGTAAATAAAGAAAACAAATTTATCTTAAAATATTACCAAACACATTATGCTCAGAGCTGCCAACTGAAGAATTCCTACTGATTGTGCAGAAGCTACGTAAACTGAACACTGACATAACTGACATTGCATTATAGCACATTTAGCTGAATATATCACTGGCTTGATAAAAGAATAACTGCTCAGACATACGAAGCAAATCAAACAATATATGTATGTGCAAGAGCAATGCACAACGAGTAACTATAGAACCTTTTTCTCCTGATGATCAACTCTGTCTGACAGCTGCTTTTTCTTTGAGGTTTTGGTCTTTTCCGAGTCATTATCGGCTGATTCTGACTGGCTGTCAGCTGAAGTTGCATCAGATGGCGTATATGGAGCTCCCACTTTTAGAACAAGCTTTAACGCTGTTGGTTTATCAGCTGCTTGATCTGTCACAATAAAACACTGCATTATAATGCTGCTAAAATCTACAGACAAAGAATACAACTTGTGAATACTACACCATGGTGTTAAACAAGAGTTAAAATATTCAAAGCTTCGGTTTTCAACTCAGTACTCGACTCAGATTTCACCAACTCAAAACTTGATTCATGCCCACACTTTAAGGCCCTTAGTTTACCAACCCTACTCCCATTCTGCGATGCCCACACTTTTGCCTCGCATTTTACCCACTGTCACGCCCGAACCTGCAGGCGGTCTATTTAATTTATGCTGTGATGGCCGCAGACGTCGTGTCACGGCACGCAGAGTAATTAGCGTCCAGGTAACCGCGTTAATTGTACGCCTGCACCTAATCACGTCTGACCGTGATTGCCGTAGTGTGGGTAGGATATATAAGCACGACTCCAGTGCACTTGGTTCAGTGTTGGTCGTTTGCGATCCGGTAAAGCTACATTGCTCGGGCCTACGGTGTTACTATAGCACGTAAGTTCATAACAACGCCATCACGGCATAAATTAGATAGACCTCCCGCAGGCCCGCATTTTACTCACAGGCTCACAGCCTACATTTACTAATCGCCATACTAGCCGATATTGTTTTTGATAAGTATGACCACTCTGTGTCCATTTTTGCCACTTCAGTGTTTATAGGGCCCGTCAGTAAATAAAGGATATTTATCCCAGATCCAGTTTTACTCGTAATTAATCATTTTTTAGTGAACTTCCGGTGACGAGCAATACAGCTAAAATCATAACAGTTTGTATGAAGTTGCAAAATCTACAGGTTTCCTGCAAATAAAAGTACGAAGTGGGCTGAGTTATCGAGGTATTATTTATGCAACTGTTTTGTAAGGTAATTTTAGATTGTTGAAGACTAACCGTAACGATGCATCAAATGTTGCATTGACGCCTGTACTAAGCTAACCGTCTTTCACCGGAAACAGAAATAACTTAGAGATATTCTTATATAACTGACGCGCCCTATTAGAGCTTTGTGCAGAGTCATTTACCACCCGCTTTATATTTCTTCATATAGTAAACAAAGGCAGATGAGTAAATCTTATCCCACTGAAATTTTGGCTAAATATTCATAAACGGAAGTAATTTCATATATTTAATAAGCTAAAACAGTGTGCTCGCCCACCGTCACTTTCCTCACTGTGATGCTTTTTATGCTTTTTCCCCATTTTTAGATATAAAATTGTTTTATTTACACTCGTGCAATGAATATTTAACAGTTCGATTACTAACTAGGGTTGTGCGAAGCACTCTTAATCTTATTTTCACAAGTAATACCATTATGTAAGTTGTAATTTGTAACTGTAACTGGTGCAGCAGCAGTTTTACGTCTACTACAGTCTACTCTAGGCCAATAAATATTGTTAATCGCCTACGAAGGGACGCTGTCTGTTCGTTAAATCGTCATGTAGCCCGCCCAGCATAGCAGTGTCGCCCCTAGCGAATAACAGCAAAACAACACTGTGTACTGATCAACGCAGTGTCTAGCAGTGCTGCCCTAGCGAACGTAGTTTAACTAATTCGAGTGCTGATCGACATTTTCTGCACACGGTTGAGCCTCGTAAACTGGGAAATTACTGGACTGAAGCAGTAATTCCCACCAAATTTTTGTCAAATGATTATGAATCATCGCCGCTGGTAATACGCCCATCGGCATTGCAATACTCCAATGCGTTATACCGGTCTAAAAGTACACAAATGACCCCCCCCCCTACCGTTCGTTACACAATCGTGGTAAGGGGCTCACCCTCCACATCAAACGACCACACGATGGCAGCCCACGAACAGCTGTAACATGCTATGTTTTTACTGCGCGACGCTATGCTAGCGCGGTATATGCCGTCGTAGTGTGTCTGTCTGTGTATCTGTGTGTCTGTCTGTCACACTCTGGTATTGTATCGAAATGGCTAAACGTAAGATCACGCAAATAATCCTGCTGATGACTCACACACAAATAATGCCCCACTAAAGGTCACGGCGAAATTCGAACGGGATCAACCCCAGATCATGGATGGCACAGTGATGAGCGTTTGTCAGACAGACCCGTAGCCAGCTCAAAATCTTGAGGGACGTAAGCTCCCCCAGGGGTTCTGGGGCGGAGCCCCAGCCGAAATTGAATTTGGTGCATTTTAGCCTTAAAACCTGACATCTGGTGGCAACAAAAGTAATATTTTCCTCATAATTAAATTACCAAATTGTGCATTTTTAAGATAATATTTAGCATCTTGTGAAAACAATTTTAGTGTCAGTGTATTCAGTGGCGTACTTAGGATTTTGGATTGGGGGCATCATCTCGATAGACATCCTGCATTGGAGAAGTTCACAATACGGACAGAATCTGAATTCTGGAAAGCCATGATAAAAGTGTTGTGTAGGCGTCTTGTGCACGTGGTGAAACATTAACAGATTTGCAAATTTTGGGCTGGGAACTGCACCAAAATGCCTTTGGTGACCGGGTAGGGCCCGGACCTGCTGGGGTGCTATAACGCTCCCTCAGACCTCCTAGCCGTTATAAAAAGGAGGGAGGGACGGTAAGGGGGATGGACTATGGATCGAGGGACGCCTCGGCATCGTCCCCCGTTTTTTTCTTAATTTGACCACTGCTGATGACTCACGTATTGGCAGTAACGTATCACTTTGGGCACAAGGGTTTCAAGTAATCCTTTATTTCTACTGTATCCAATCGGCCTCCAAATGCATGCTTTGCTTTCCATAATATACGACTCTCACAAAGTCTCAGCTGACGCAAACGGACCCACGCGACGCTATACGTCACGCCCATAGCGTGATACACAAAGCTCGACGCTCAGTACAATAAACCGGTCACCGTCGTCTGTCTGTCAACCAAACGTGCGACGGACGACGTGCAGCGTGATGAGATGTATAAATAAGTCGATTCAGAGTTTGGCAGGGAAGTACCAATATTTTTGAGATACACGAACTTCCTCATAGCACGGTGTAGGGCAAAGTTTATGACGATGAAAGTGGTTTTTAATCCTTTCGTCAAATAAACTGATTAATTGATTGACTGAAGCTTGTTGAAGAAAGCCTCTGTGACAAGAAGCAACAGCTCGATCCAGTCAGCTGTTTCGACACATTATCTTCCTCTGAGAGACAGACAGTAGATACACAGAGTAATGAGAGTAGCCTATATAAAGGCTGTATGGCTAATGCTCGGCGCGCGAGTAAAAATGTATATCGTTAAGTCGTAACGGTACTGCGATACCAGTAAACGACGAAGACAGCAATAGATCGTTTAACTTCATACATGTAACTCACGACGTCTTATCAGACATCATTTCGTCTGAACAGAGTGCGCCGTGAAGCGATCCGGTTCACCGCGGGGGCTGCGTCCAATAGGAACGTCTCGTCTGACTGGTTGCAGCCACGGCAAACTGGGTCGCTTCACGGCGCACTCTGATCGGACAAAATAGATGAGGTGAGACAAGATGAGATGAGTGACATATGAACGTTCTTTTGACACTAGTCACGGCATGCAGTGATTGAAGCTCTGAACTAGCGAGAACTGTCAATCAAGAGTTGGTCGAGTTGCTCGGCGAGCTCAGCACGTCCGCTGCACATCAACGCACCACGCAGCTCACTAATCTACAATACACATACTCGAAATCAATCAACCTAGTTATTTATGGCATAACTGATATAACACCACTACCATTTTGTTCGAGCCTGAGGGTTAGGTATAAACTGTAGAATTCCGCAAACGGAGATTTAAAAAAAATGATCACGGGCTGCGCAGCAAGCCAGCCCTGTGTTAACAGCGACTGGCGTTGTAAATGGCAATACGCCATTTTCGATCCATCACAAAATCGACGTCCCTAAACCGATCGCCAAAAAAATTTGGCACAGGTGATTATGTCTGGCTACCCCTACCCTATACCAAATTTGGTGCAAATCCGTATATGGGAGCTTATGGGCAAATTAGAAGAATTCTAACCAATTTATTTATACCTTTTTATAAGTCATACCAGGTGACGGATTTTCAGTCTTGATGGCTCAAACGATGTGGACTCACGTAAGGGTGCGCGTTTTAGGGATTTCGTTGATATTGCTCCTCATTTAGGGTGTCAAATACCCAAAACCCCAATTTTCAGGACGGACGTAAATAGGCTTTTTCAAGCCTAACGTGCCAAATACTAAAACCTCCATATTATCGAAACTACTGCAAGCATTCGCTAGGGGGCGACACTACGGCGCCGAGCGGGCTATACGCTAGGCTTTGCCATGCATTTCTAGTTTACGACGACGGCGGCGGTGGCGTTGACCTTGTTGGAAGATCTCGGCTGAGCGCGGAACCACGACGAGAGAAGCTGGAGCGTCGTCTGGTGCTGGTCGAGGCCGCGCAGCTTGGCTCGTCGTCGGGCGCTGTGGACGGCGGCCGACCCGAGGCGCAGACAGCGACTCAGCGG
>Ga0209782_1001169_pt1 | contig 13261 bp, 8 predicted proteins | sample WorMetmaBAHAMAS1_FD_187390 | JGI IMG/M metagenome (GOLD analysis project Ga0209782, IMG submission 187390) | Marine gutless worms symbiont microbial communities from Max Planck institute for Marine Microbiology, Germany - Inanidrilus... | ecosystem: Host-associated > Annelida > Digestive system >... | reverse complement strand
GGGGTAGCGTCGCGAGCTCCCTCAGTGGGTCCTGGGGCCGCCAATGCATTTTTGGCATACTTGAAGCCCACAGAACAGCCCATAAAAGCTCAATTTTTCGTAAAAGACCACTCAATCGATGAATTAGGATCCATGCATGGCCACTGGAAAATCTCCTCCTCGAGCGGGGGTAGGGGGAGTTGTTGGTCTGTGTGTTTCACAACTATTGCCACTGAAGCACATGCATATTGTATTGTTGCTGCTTGTTGCAGGGTTTGGCAGACTGTGATCAAGAATGTGTGTAACGTGTTACCTACAGACTGGTCGACTACACATGTACGAGAGTTATTACAGTCTTCACTCAATGTCTCAGCCGTCAAAGTCAGTGGCCTTATATCAGAAGTGTTTTGTTATCATTTTGTTTTACTTTTAAATTTTTAACAACATTGCAAGACATTCTTGCGAGACTTTCTGTACACTGCTGAAACTTTTTGCCTGTGATGAATTATATTCTTCATTTTCATTCTAGTGTGTCACAGCCACAGTCACCATGCATATTTCGTTTTTGGGATACGGGGCATGAATGTGAGCGTACAGACAAACAGACAGACGACACACTTCCTGGTGACAAAGTAATAATGTTTAGTAATATATATAATATCAGAAGACAATAGCTTTAATAACACAGATTGTTTGTGTGTGCCAGGAAATACAAGCAGCGAGTGACTTAGACTTGTCTGAAGATGAGGAGCTCCAGCAGGCGTTTGATATGCACTCGTTGATTGTATCAAATGTTTACCAGGAACCACTCTTCACTGCCGAGCAAGTCATAAAGGAGATTGAAGATATGCTGGAGGTGCACATTTCGCAACATTTATTTGTGAATTTGTGCAACTGTTTATAGTGCATGAACCAGTAAATTGTATCATCTTTATTATTACGTGACCAAGTACAACATGCCAGATTTGCGTTGTTCAATAATACTTGTTGAAGGTACATAATAAATACTAATGACCGATATAATAATCAGATGACCGGTAGCAGCTGAAGGTTGACGTCACGTTATTGCATTATTGAACATTTACTATTTGACATTGCAGTTTTTGCAGATAGCATTGAATTGTTCATTTTTGCCTCAGTGCTGTCCAACAGTCAAAAACTTCCAAGAGATTTAACAACAATTAAGTAGATGATTAAAGAAAGTTAAATCAAAGCAGAAATTAAGTGCTTGTCACTGAATTTGCATTTTGATACAGAATTAATTAGAAAAATGCACTTTGGTGTAATGGCATTCATTCGATGATGCGACGTAGTTGTCAGAGCAAATGTCAACAAAACTCGAATAGGTGCTGCTATGTCCATGACACGTTTGGAAAGAAAAAACTTCAAATTGTATTACAACAAAACAACAAACATTCAGATTTGATGTACTGAAAAAAAGTGTCAAATGGATGCTAGTTGTCATGTTGACAGTTTAAATTTTGGATGTCAAATTTGAGTGTAACATTGACTGTGTGTTGGCAGCTTTGTTTACCTGTCATCTACAACAGTTTTATGGCACTGTATAGGTTAACCTGTGTTAGCTGGCATGGCCGAGTCAAAACCAGGATTTTGATGTTTGTTTGAGCAATGTTTTACTGTGTGTGTGCCGTTGCTGGTGCACCTTGCGACAAAATGGAGTGAGTACTGAGCATTCACAAACTGCGTTGCCTACACCTTCCGCGTGCCATATTTATTTACACTTGAAATGCAGTAGTATTATTGATTTAATTTCGCTTGAGTTGAGTAGATGTATGTTGGTTGAAATCTAAGCATGCCGACTACTGGTATTCTGCTGTGTAGTTTGCAATGAAGATTATGTGATGATAATGCAGGACTCGAGTTCGACGGAGGAGACTGATCCGCTGCATGATGACTCGTATGTGGCTGAACTGGCCAAGCTACGAGAGAGAAGTCGTGCGAGGATTGCTACTGCCACAGAAAGTCAGTGTCCAGTGCTGCTCTGTTACGTTGTCACCTCCTCTCTTATTGTGTATAAACCTTGCACTTTCTATGTACCACCAAATAATTTCCGTAAAAATTCGATTACAATACGCGCAATTTTTACCACAAATTGACGTCCGGTAGCCGGGGTGCGTATAATGGATGTAAAGTACAAAAATGCATATTTTCGCAATAGTTTTATTGCATAAATATCAATATCCGGCCATATATAAACGATTATTTTCATCAAACAGTCATTGCATTACAAAATATACACTTTAACTACACGTTCTTATGTAATATTTTAAATTCGTCTTCTGTCGTTTACAATAACAGATCAGCATTAACACCGGAACGGACTGACAAGCCTACGATATGTTATTGTAAGCGCTACGCAGTTTGAAGAAGAAATACAAATTATTATGGCATAGATCAGGTGCTAACATTTTCCCACAAATTTCAAATTAAAGTTTGGGGTGCGTATTGTAGAAGTGTGCGTATTGTAATCGGATTTTTACGGTAGTTATCATACTTAATACTTAACTTTCACATGTGACACTTTTGATAATAAAATATGGACAGCTGTATAATGTGATATATTTTTATTATGTGGGTAGGATGTAACTTTGTATGTTTCAATTTGTATGCTGCTATGCAAGAAATGACAGGTATATATTTGTACTTTGGTGCACACTGACAACGTCTTGGAGCTTGTTTCGTCTTCTTGCATGCTTGTTTTTTCACTACTATGTGGCTCAAACTTTGGTTCCATTATTTTGGTCATGACACACTTGGTAGAAAAAACTAGCGGCAGATTCGGTAGTGCATGCAGCCTATTGATTGTTTTTCCACTTATTTCGAGAAGTTAGAACGTGAGTTCTGATATGTTGTTACGGAATCCATTCCCGGGCACCCATTTATGTCCCCAGGCATCCCAGACATTTTCATGCCCAAATTCCTGGGAATGAATGTGACGCAGTTCCCAGGAATGGAAATAGCCGTTGCTGAGACACAGCCGTGCGGTTGAGACGTGCTGTGAGGTGAATGGCGTGTCGAAATAGCGATGGTGGTCACAGTAACAGAGGCAGAAGGACTGTTATCAGACACCGTGGAACAGTGTAGCAGTGTGGGCGGGTGAGTGAGTCGTGCATTAGTCGTGGCCGTGCACATTGTGTGTGTCACTTAACACTACTGATGTCACTCTTTGTTTTGGGTGCCCGGGATTCCCTGAGATCTGATAGACCATTTCTTAGAATAAAACTATGTCTGGGAATTGATTCCCTACTTGTCATACATTTAAATCCAAGTCTTGGTTTGGTAGCAGATGTGTTGAATGTTAGAGTAGATGTTTTTAATGCCATCTTGAGCTCTGTGTTATGCACAGTGTCACTCTTACAGCTCGGCTTTCGTTGTGTTTACAGAGCAGTCGTACTAGTTATTTAGTTTGGCATGTATGTGATTTCTGTATACATGAACGGTGCGTCTTGAAACGATATAGTTTATCGACATTAATAAGTAGTCTGTCGTGATCTATTTAAATGTTGGCAATATAGTGGTACAGCATTTGACAGACACTCATTCAGTATACTCTTGTCTAAGATAATTTTGGTAAGCTGATAGAGAAAAATAAACCATCTAGATTCTAATGAAGCAAGAGATGATAGGGTGGAAGGGGCATCAGCTGGAGTGTGAGTGAGTGAGTAGCACCGCTGAAGTTACGACCATAAGGCGCTATAAGTAAGTATATAAGTAAGTAAGTAGATTTATATAGCGCATAAACCTCTAATGCGCTATATATTAATGCACTGTTGGAAAAGTGAATATGTTGTCATCAATAGACTTTGAATTGGTCATTCTCGCTTAACAAATATGTGTATTATTATTATTATTATTCTTAACGGCACATAAGCACATTATAGCTCACTCAGTGCCAGAAAATTTGAGATAAAATCATGTGAACACTAGCAGCTATAAAGAGAAATGTAAGATCAAGGTTATCAAGCTAATATAAAACTGAGATAACAAACATCACAGCTTACTATAAAAACGAGTTTCTGTAATAAAACCAATAATACTGTGATTGTCGACACTGTCAAAGAGCTCCTTAACAGAGCGCACCATGAAGTACTTTTCACGAATATCTTGACAGTTGGAACATGCCACCAAAATATGTTTTACTGTTAGTGGTAGTCCGCAGGGGTCACATAGTGGCAGATCATCATTAGAGAGTAAATAAGAAGCAAGAATGACCAATTCAAAGTCTATTGATGACAACATAATCACTTTTCCAGCAGTGCATTAATATATAGGGTGCACCAGTATAAAACAGTTTCTTACGATAAGCTCATTATCTCTGTGACTATAATTGCAATAATTTTTTGTTACTAAATTTACAGTTTTTACACAGTTGGATTCACACCATATATGCATCAAATGTTCTTACAGGATTGGTTTTATTGAAATATGACATCTGTTTTTAAGTTCTCCCATACTCGTTACCGAGCACTGGACCCAGAGCTGATCCTTGTGTACAGGCAGTCAGCCAGCAGGTGACCTAACTCATCCATCCAGCGGTAGGCTGCCATTACTTTCCGTCAGGCCTGCAGGTCAACCTTCCCAGCCAAAGAGTGTCACTGCCCATCGGCAAGTACCAGATTACACTGCTCGGTGACAAACGCACATGGGTGACAACAATTGCCCAAGGTTGTTACTCGACAGTGCAGCGGCTGGGGCTCGAATTTGCAACCACTGAGTCACCAGTTCGACGCCTTAGCTGCTAGACTATTGAGTCACCTTGTAGCATACTATAAATGCACTGTGTGATGTGGTGAAAATGGTGCAGGCATTGAGGGCATGTCAAGTGGAGCGCTGTGCGAGTTGTATGATGAGATGGAGAGTCTTGTGAGAGAGTTGTCCGAGGAACTCGTACTGGAGTTGGCTCATCGAGATGAACTCGGCTACGAGAAAGAGCTGAAGAATCAGTTCATCTCGCTGCTGTTGTCCGTGCAGCGGCGCCATCGAGCCCTCGTCGACAGCAAGCTGCGTGGTGGCGCAGCGGCGGCGGCCGGCAGCTCTAAGGGAAAAGATTCTCCTTGCACGGGCAGCACTCAGCCGGGCTGTGTGAGTGTTTACCACTTGTCATTTGTTTTTCTACTGCTTCTCTCATTATTAACTGTTTAACATTTCATCAAGTGTTTGTGATAACAGTAAGGTACATTGCTGCCATAGCTGTAGCACAGGTGAATATTAGTATTACATTGACACTGCTGTTTTACAACAGTCCATGACAGAAGCTGCTGGTTTTTAATGTGCAAAAAGCCATGTTTAACAATAGCTGTTTTAGTTATTTCTACAATAGCTTACTGTACATTGGTTGTCTGTTAACTTTAAACGTGAGCAAATATTGTGTATAGTAGTTAGTAAGTAACTATACAAATAGTTTTACCAAGTTTTGTCTGTGTATTGTATACTGATGATGGCTCTTATTATTTGAGAAGTTGTGTTATTATTTAAACTTAATCATTTTAAAATGTTATTTGTTGAATGTTGCTGGATAACTTTGTAGTATCTGACAACATTGATACCGTACGATCCAAAGACTGTACCGCCGAATATCGACTACCTTCAGATCTATGTTAAAAGTAATATGGCTTTTCGTTTGTTACTTGCCGGCTTTGGTGTCTGTTGTCACTTGATGTCAGTGATTTCATAACGAGTCCAGGCTGTTCAGTGATGCAAAGAGGAGTTGTGTATTACAGAAGGGACAGCCGATGAAGATTCATGTTTAGGACGATGTGAACACAGAATGGTTTTGATATCTCCCCAGAGGATGGATAAGTTTCACAATGAGTGGGAAAAAATTAATGAGGCAGCTGGCTAATGTAGCTTTACCTGGTTTCCTTAGTACTAGCCAAAGAGATTGGCTGACAAGAGTGCCTCCGAAATGTTCCATTTTGTGTCAAGTAGGACATAAAACCTCAATAAATCACTTAGCGTGGAATATGGCCATTACATAGTCTAGTGTATATCAATATTGATTGCTTTGTTGTACTGTCAATGCCTCGGTTGTGGCTGATGTGCTTATTTTAACATCGGGTGATGCTCTTTTGTGTGTTTTTCACTGGACGGTTACACGACTAATTCAATGTCGGATATTTACTTGTGAAAAACGAGAATTATATTTTTAAAATTAATTTTCCTGCTGTGAGTGCTTTTGATCCTTGCCAGTAAAGTACTAAACCATATTCTGATGCCGACTGTTCTCAAAGCACCATTTCAATACATTGCTGTATTACTGTGTTGCCAGTATTGAATGCTATCAACGAAGACAGTCCCACGGTGCCGGCGTTACTTACTGATTACATCCTCAATGGTGAGTACTGTTTCAGTCATTGGCATGTATTGTGTACGTCAACAGAGTGTGCCAAAAAGTCCGCGCTGCTTTCAACCAATATAAGTATTCTATAGAAGTTTTCTAGTTTTTAAAGCAGCAGCATTCTAAAAAAAGCACAGACTCCAAACTCTACAATTGAACTTTTTAATAACTCAGTAAGACGGATGCCCCACAGTTCAACAACGTCATCGTATGTCAGCAGTTGCGTTCGACTAGTGGCCACAATATTTGCAATAATAGCGTATGTCGCCCTTAGCGACAGTTGAAATTTTGCATTAGTTACAGACAGCATACTGTACTGATACTTGATAACTTCCAGTAAAGAAAAAAAGGCAAATACATCGATACAACCCAGGATATTACCTGCACTAGTGAAATGATTTTCTACTACGGAATAGTAACTGCATGCCGTGTTGAATGTGCCAAGGCACCAAGACTGGACGAGTCCTTTATGCAAGGGTGCCACAGCTGATTGTGCCTAGTTTTTAGTTGCGCCTCTCGCACACTGCGAGTCACGACTTAAGTAGTCACGTTTCTGTCCGTCCGTGACAAAATAAATTTTTTGTCCGAGGCCCTTTCTCCAAGCTGGTTTGTCCGATCTCGATGAAATTTGGCATGATGGGAGGTCTTACGGGGTAGCATCCCCTAAAAAATTTTGGTGAACTTTGGCTCACTTTTTCGGGGAGCACAAATTTTCGATCACAGATATCTCCGGCATTTTTTAACCGATCACCACAAAATTTTGCATGGTAAGGGGTTTTGTGGAGTAGCATCCACTTTTTGAGGGAGCACAAATTTTTTTGTGTTAAGAGCCCATAGAGGCGCGCCATATACCATCAGGTATTCTAGTTATTATCATAAGTAATGCAGTTGTGACTCAGCCAACGTATATTTTGGTCCTTCTATCCGGTGGCCGATAATGGGAGAAGCAAAGCTGTTGTTATGTGAGTGTCAACTGTAATTTGTTTATCAGCATTACCACATATTGCATTTTTCGTTACATGTATATAACTGAACGTCTTTTGGTCAACTGTTTTGTTTTTGTTGTATATTTCAGTAATATGCCCGAAGGTATGAAGCCGCTGTGAGAGTGGAGTGCCGTCAAGTATTACAACAACAATCAAAACTCTTCTCGACTTGTATGCATGTTTATATGTACCGTCTCCATTAGTGTGTGTATGTGTGTGCAGTTCACAAACCAAGTTTTCTTAAACAAATCATTTTATACAAAGTCATATGGCTGGTAGTTGTTGTGCTGAAAGCACGATACTTGGTATCAGATATATGTGATGCTTGCACCGGTATTGTTTGTTCGTTCGTTAGTGCTTGTAGTCAAATAAAGTGGATATGTTACAACATGTACAGCGTGTTACACAAACCGTGAACATTGTTGGACCGACCGTATACACTGAAATGATGACATAACAAAACTGTTTCTACTAGGACAGTTCATGCGGTGGCCCAGTTTGCACCGGTGTTATATCATTCGACTCTGATTAAGGTCCAGTTATGCTAAGTGCAGTTATTTACTTCAGCTGTCGTTTAACTAACAAACTCTCCATCATTCACTGAACTACAGTCACTTTAGTTGACTGGTGCATCTCTTGACAGTTGTTACCATTCACTGCCGTGCTGTGATAACCTTTGGTTAAAATTAACTCGGCTTGGTCGACAAGCATCACTTCAGAATTACTCTTTTCAGCCGATTATTTAGCACAGTTCTGAAACTAAACCCAACACTACGCCCAACATCTTAAAAGCAGACATTTACTGATAATCTGAAAGATACTGTAACAGAAAAAAACAAGGTGGATTTAGTTGCGTTGTACAGCATCTGGCCTGGAAACGGATCAGATCTAACTTCTGCAGCCAGGGCCCGGTCGCATGAAACATGACATTAAATCATTGTTAAACAAAACACAGATACTGTGGAGGAAAAACTAAACTTTATTCATAGGTATTGGCACCTTCTGTGGTATTATACTGCTGCCGTCAAAGTTTGAAGAACCACATTTCGCTAGTTATTCTATCGCAGTGTACCAGTAGAGAATGTAACAGTGCTTTTTTGTCACAAAGTTAATGTCCAAAATTAAAAATTCTTATGCCAACATTTAATGCATGCAGCAGAATTCATTCAAGTTGCTACTGAGTCGTTAAACAGTAGTTGTAGTGTCACTGAGTGAGATTTCACATTGAAATGTTAAGAAAATGCTGCACATTTTTGTATGTAATGGTTATCAGACTTTGTTATCTGGCAGAATAATGTCTGTGAATTAAAACTACTGCATGTCAGCTATAAATTGTTTCATTTTGTTGCTTATATCTCGTCTGTGACAGTGACTGATATTTCACTATTGTTTGTTACCTTTGTTAGTTTCTTTACTTTTTTACAGGACTGCTGTTAACGACGTATTGCTTATATGGCAGGTTCCAACCCTTTATCACCACGTTGCAGCTGAAAAGCTTATTTCATCACACTAGTAGAGTTGATATATTTGGTGAGAGAGGAGGCAGACATTGAGGGTCTGGCATCCCTTCTGTTATAATCAGTCGGTAGATCAAGAAACGACCCGGCCCGACGTACTTCACTGCTTCTACACTGTTCATTTGTTGGCCTTCAAAGCCTGCTTATATCAGTGAAATTAGTCCCAAAAATTCTGTTTTGGGACCCAAACACGCATAGATTAATTACAAACAGAAGGCGCTCGTTAAACAGAACGAGCGTATGCGTATCTCTATATTTGGCGCTTGACATCCACAAGAGAAATGAAACATTAATTCTCCATATGTTTACACATTTTTCATGTGAGTTCTTTTATGCTCAGAATGTTCATTTATTCATTGAACTACAGCAAGACATGGCAGTCAGTCAGTGTTTATCAAGCATCATCAGTGCAAATGTTCTAGTGTACCTACTTGTGAAACAAAGGTTGCAAGATAGTTGATATCTGTGATTTAGTATTTTCTGTACATGTGTAAGCGGGGTTTTTAGAGTGATCGATGGTTTATTGTGTAAATAAATGAGCAAATTAAGCTGTTTTTGATACTGTGGCTACTTATGTTATAAGGGGTCAGAGTCAAAAGATATTGGCACTTTCCAGTAACTAAGCCTATCCAGAAACTTAAGAATTTCTGTTTTTGGCCTTTTGTCACACATTAATGGTGTTACGAGCGTTTTTGAATTATGACGATCAAACTATGCTGATGATGCAGAGTACCAGACTGTAGTAATGCACAATAATTCTAACACCAGAGGACAGCTGAACAACAGGAAAGTACATACTGTCACTGTCTCATATGATGGATACCTCTCTCACTTGTTAGTAGTCTCCGGAACTGCCATCAAGAAGCCTACAAGTTGAAACCAGTTCAATTCAATTCAATAGCAAATTTATATAGCGCCGTACGTCAAAACCGAATCAGAGGCACTATTGACTGTGGTTCTTCAGGTGATTTATATTACTTGGACCACTCTAAATTTTTTTTTGATTCATTGATTGATTGACTGACTTGCACAGTAAGAATGTAGGTAAACTTTACTGGTTGTTTGGGTGCTGAGGGCCAAGATGCATCCCTGTGCCAAATTTTGTAAAAATCGGTGTCTTTGGCTTGTGTTGTAGTTAAGGTGCTGGATAATGGAAATAACTGGCCTGTACAACGTGCATCGAAGTAGCTACAGTAGTTATGCACAGGAGAAAATTAATAACTCGTCTGAATGTGGGAATGACTTCACACAGTTACATGTATGTGGTCTCTGAAAGTTATCTTGATTGTTTTATAGGTTGACTTTCAAGTCACTTCCTCAAGTGCCTTGTCAGATGTCATTTAACAGCCATCAGTCATAATTTAGTTACTGAAAATACACTGTTATGAACATTGTCACATATATTTCATTCAGCAAGATTATACACTGGGCAAAGGCTTGTATTTTTACCGCGCTATGCTAAGCGCGGTAGATGCCATCGTCGTGTATCTGTTTGTGTGTGTGTGTCACACTCCAGTATTGTATCAAAACGGCTAAATGTTGGATCACGCAAATAATGCTACACGATAGCCCCGTGATTCTTGTTTTCTGACACCAAACTCTACGGCGAAATTCAAACGGGATCACCCCCTATGGGGCAACAAATGCAGGTGGGGTGGGTTAAAATTTGCCACTTTCGACGAAAAACGCGCTATAACTCTAAAACGGTACAAGATAGATGCATAGTTTCTATTAAAGTCGAACAGAAAGTCATATGCGATCTATTAAATGGCGATGTTTCCGATGACTTTGGGTGACCCCTTACCCCCAAACCACCCCAATTTTTGCATTATTCATTGCCTTTCATATCTTCATAGTGAGTAAACATAGAGACTTCATATTTGGTGTACATTGATCGCTAGCTAGTCCCAGCCGACGGACGACAAACCGTCCCTGATAAGGGCGTGGTTACGTCACGTGACACGTTTTAAATTTTGGGTGCCCCATCCATATCACTAGTGAAAAGCAAACATACTGTGCATATGTTCATCATAAATAAACTGCCCCATAATCAAGCATTTTATCTGTAGAATGTGCACAAAGCATGTGCTGTATCAAACTAATATTTATGTAAACTTACATGACGTTTTGTTTTTAAAACAGAATTACTTGAGAATATGACTGGCAACCACTGATGTATATGGATAAATGTTGGTCTCTCTGGTTTAATAATGAAATTTTTGCCTGGTAATGTTTCTTTCTGCATGCCATTACTGCATACAAATGACATGGCCATTCAGATATTTTGTTATTTACAGCACAAAACAACCAAACCATCAAAGTTATCTGAATAACTGCTATGGTACTATTATTAATTGTTATCAGCGTAAGTCTGTAAAATGATATGATGTAATTTCAAATGTCTTGTTTTACAGCATTTCAGTAACATGTACTCATGTATTGCTTTGTAGTCTTGATACTCATGTTACTACGTAATCATAGTATTAGGCTTTACAAAATGTATTTTGTGCATGTTATCAGGATATTGCCTGCAGTATGTGTTGGTGAGCAAATCCACTGTTTAATATGAATACAAGGATGAAATATTGAATCTTGTTACACTGTACAGTAAAGTTGTGTTTGTAGAGTTTTTACATCACATCAGAGCTAGCAAGCTCAGATCACAGTAAAATGTTTTAAAATATCTGTTAATTCCCTGATGTAAAATATGTATACTGTTACAACAGAAATTGCAACACAAAGTTGCAGTTATACTGCTTTCAGTACAGGGTGCGCCAATAAAAAACAATCCCTTAGGAAAAATTCATTATCTCAGTTACTGTAACAGATTTTTTCACCAAATTTACAACTTTCCCAGAGAATGATTCGCGCCATATATACAACAAATTTCGTTACAATATTTGCTGCGGTTTAGAAATTACAACCATTTTAACTTAAAAGTAGTTTTGTAAGTGAACCAGTAACTAAACTGCAATTCTGATGTAAAAATAACAGAAAATGCACCATATGGATGTACCAATAGATTATCATGTGCGAGGTACTATGCTTTAACACTATCAAAGACACATGCCAAAGCTGGCCAACGTAATGCCGAGAAAAAGACCGTTTTGTCGACGATACAGAATGATCTGCTTCACGAGTTCACAGACAAGGCAATTGTATCATTTTGCAACAGACTGATCGTGTGGTGCTGCAACTGCTGGGACTACTTACATTGAGAACAGTCTGTTTAAATACAGAGTGAGCTATGGGCATCTGACATTCATGATTAAAACATTTGAACTGTTGATGAGAAGCTGTGAAAAATTGATTTGTTATTCGTGCATATTCCATGTGCAACTGCATGTTCACTTGAAAAAGTGGACTTTAAAGATTAAACTGCTATATCCAAGAAACTATATCAGTTATTTCAATGAAATTTGCAGGATATGTTGCATGAATATTCACATACGAAGTCTGAAAGTTTGGCGCAAATTCGTACTACCATGGCTAAAATACAGCATTTTTGCTAGGGGATTGTTTTTTATTGGCGCACCCGGTACATTGTAACATAGGTCTTGGCAAAGTGGTTTGTCCAATCACTTTTGGACCATTACAGTCAGTAGCTCTAGTACTGCCAACTACTGTTTACTCATAACAACCAAGTACACAAGAGCTCAACAAAGATGGCAAACAGCCAAACGTTCAATTCTGGATTTCACCCATTTTAGATGAAACCCGGAACGCAACAGTTCTGTTCCGTTCCGTTCCGTTCCCGTTTTCACCTCTACCCGACAGGCCGTTGCGATGTTTATACGCACCGGAAGGCGGGAATGTTTACAAATGTTGATGTAAAAATATTTAATTAACTTCTTCTTCACTTATTTGGATTATCCAATTTTTTGAGTTGTATTCATTCACAGAGCCGTTCATAATTCACCTGTCATGGTAATGTCTTTAACTTTATTGATAAATTAAAATAAACAATATGGCTCCACACACCAAACAGAAGATCATCAACCAGTCTGGTACTGGATGATGTCAAAACTGCCTGGCACCTTGCACATTGAAATGTTCATCACTAACTGCTTCTAAACGAGACATGTACTAGGCTAGCCTTAACCCTAATGACTGCTATTTAGTTCGTCATAAGTAAACTCTCCACAACTTGTTAAAGTGTGACGAATTGTGACCAGTGGCAAATGGTAAAATGTGGGCCTGGGATGCGAGGTGAAATGTGGGGCAAAAGTGTGGGTGTCTTAAGTGTGGGGTTTGGTAAATTGTGGGCTTTAAAAGTGCGGGCGGGCCCATTCTGAAGCTGTCGTTGCTAGGGTTGCCAGGTGTCCGGAAATGAACCGGACAGTCCGGAAATCAAAGAGAAAATCTACCATTATGGACAATGTAGCTATAGCGCTCCCACAGACTCTAGCCATTACTAGGAG
>Ga0209782_1001168_pt1 | contig 13262 bp, 11 predicted proteins | sample WorMetmaBAHAMAS1_FD_187390 | JGI IMG/M metagenome (GOLD analysis project Ga0209782, IMG submission 187390) | Marine gutless worms symbiont microbial communities from Max Planck institute for Marine Microbiology, Germany - Inanidrilus... | ecosystem: Host-associated > Annelida > Digestive system... | reverse complement strand
CAAATAGGCTGTGACCCCCAACAAAAAAACATGGGGATAATTGATACAGTTTATTGCCAGCTGGATGCCCTGCTGTTGCCCAATCAATAAACAACAGCAAAACAATGATGTTATTCAGATATTCAATATATCCATCCACTCTTCATCCACTGGTTTAGTGGTAACGGCATTGGTTACATAAACAAAGTTACTCTACGTTGAGCCTGGTTAGTACTGAGATGGGTGACCATTCTCAGAGTATAATGTCTTGGTGTGAACACCACCTGGGCCAACTTAGCTTCCTACCCGCTGTGAGACTGAAAAATGAGTACCGGCCAAGGGGCAGTAGGAGTGCTCTGCAGCTGGGAAGGTAACCGTAGGTCTGGCATTGTTCGGCCAAGAACCAGGAGTCAAAGACTCTGTGGTATATCCACCTATGACCTCAGTGGCCTAAGGAAGGGGGACTTCCTGCTAAGGAGTATGTCACCCTTTACCCATAGGCCAGATGTCAAACACCAGTATGCAAATGCCGAATTATATACAGTACAGCGGAGTACAACACTACACACATTTCCGCCATCGCCACCATTACAACCCACATTTTAACGGCTGTCTGTCTGGTGAGCCTCGGTTGCCTGGTCCCCCTCGGTTTCTTACTCGAGTGTTTAGAAGGAGAGGATAAGTGGCACTGGTAATTTTTTTATGGGGCAGATGCCATTCCTATCACCAAACCGTCAGTCCGTAAGCCATGATATACATCCCTTTTTAATAAAAAATAATTCACTGCAGTGTGAAGTAAACCTGAGCTGCTCGGTTTGCTGAACATAGCCTTCAATCAGCTGCCGTACCTCATTGTCTTTATCTCCATCTTCTACAACAATCCACATATTGCATTTTCAATGTTCTCGGTCAAATTTTACAGCACAGCAATCGGAGCATTGGCGGTAGTGAGGCACCGAGTGGGTCACACATTCACCAACATATTCACATATCGCACTACATTACTCGACTGTAATCACTGAACATGCTGAAGAAACATTGGGAACTGACTCTAACAAGTGGCCTGGCAGACAAGGTGTTGCACTTATACAAGAGCTCTCCGATGCCCGTACCTCTTCAGTTTGTATCTACTAAGCAAGAAAAATAATTAAATAATTAAAAATAATTAACTAACTTAAAAAGTCCCACAACACGAAGCCTGCCAAGTTGAGATGGTCATTTTTTTTGGTAACCAAGTTATAAATGCGCGGAATTCTATATTGTTACTTCTCCAACTATAACTTGTTTTAAGCATAGATTTCTGATCTTAAATGTATGTTATAGCGTTTGTTTTTAACTTGCTGTTTTTTTCTAGTTCACTTGTCAGTGCAGCTTTGTGCTGCTTTCTTGTTCTCTCGACATATTTTCTCTGTGCTATGATTCATTTTGCTTTTTGGTTTTTTTTTCTTTTGTCGCAAAATAACTATGATTTGATTTGAGGTCAGCATATATGGGCATCATTTAGATCCTGTTGACTTAACCGTTACTATAGTCCCGTGCCAGCTGTGAATATTTAAACGATACCTGCAGAAAATGATGACATCAGTGTTAGACGATCTTTGTCGACCTGCAGCTGAGCAGTGCGTGCCGTCGCGGATTCAACAGTTTCCTGCAACGCGCGAACTCTCTGTCGCAAATTCATGTTCTCGGCTTTCAGCATGGCATTTTCTCTCACGACATCGTCCGCCGTCTCGCCATCGGCAACTCTATGTCCCTATCAGACACAAACTGAGCTCTGTGCTATACATTCCCAAATATCTCAAACAAAAAAAACTGTAATATTCAAAATGCAGACAATAGAAAAACAGGCCAAAGTCTAAAAACAAAAATGAAATTCCCACTCCTGAAAAAGAACAAGAACAACAACAACAATCCATGTTAGTGGACAACCCCAGTTAAAACCTATGGGATTTTACTGGAGCAAAATTTTACAGGCCGTACACCCTTACAGAGTCCTGCATCTAAAAGAAAATCAATTTACTAGTATGGCAACTGAATTACTGCCTCAACATAACTGATAAAAAAACAACTTTCATCATGCTCCTCAAGCTATCACAATAAGAAACTTTTCCCTGTAAACTGCCTACAGGTATCTCTCGTAGAGGCACTCAACTCAACATTTCTAATTCTATGTGAATAGAGTTATTTTCATCAACAAATAGATACAAAGAAATACCATTCGGTACTGCATCAGCTCCTGCTGCAGAGCAATGATCTCTGCTCGCATCGCTCCAAGCTGACGACTCGTCGTGTCCTGATTGGCCACAACCTGTCACGTGACAGAAAACAACAACAATCTCAGCTGATGGTCCTCGTTTTAGCCAAAACGAGACTGATTTCCTTGGTCTGTGTCCTTCAAAAGTCATAAAAGATCTTTGGTAGCAATGGCGTCTTAAGAGTTGCTACACAGCGTTAAATAATGAATGCATTTACTGACTAATGATGGCATGCCGCAGACAAGTGGCAATAACACATATCTTAGGACCTCATCGTAATAATCTGAGAGTCTGCACAAATAAATTTTGAAATAAAATGGCAACACAGTAAACACAGACATTCATTACATTAAAGAACTACCTAGTAACATTAAAGTGCTGAAAGTACATCAGGCAGAATGAAAAACTAAAATTTTACCTTATTTTTGATGTTGCGGGCACGATTTGCATACTTTAGAGTATTTAATGTCTCGACGAAGTCACAATCAGATGGTGATATGCAGGCGATCATTGTCGTATTGCTGTATGACAATAACAGCACTGCCAGCATACATAACAACTTACAACTTACACAATATCGGAAAAATGCATCTTACTTAAGATATTAAAAAAAGAAGATACGTGATGCACACTCAAATGCATGTTTAACAAAAATTTTCAAAGTTCACCTATGCTAGCCAGGATTCCCAAGTCTTCTTCGAAAAATTCTGGAAAACTACAAGTATGGTACCTACTATAGCAAGTGAGTCAAAAAGTACCCCCCCATTAAGACTTTTGCATGTATTTCTGCTTGTGGCCATCCTCTGCAGACAAAAATTTACCCAGTTGTTTGCCTTTCATATCCACACCTATGTACCAATTTTGGCCCACTTATCCCAATATTATAAGAACTGCAACACTGTTTCTAATGTTAACTCCTGAATTTTATCAGTTCATTCAGTTTTCTGCAGTATTCAAACATTTTCTGAAACAAACTCATTATGTTAATGAAATCGTGCATTAATAGTGTTCATCAGTAACTGTTAAGTCAGTGATCACATTTTATATTCAAAATCCCCTCTATTGGCTGAGTCACTAGCCTCCATAACATTTTTGCCACTAATTAACGTTGCTCGGCCACTTAATAGCAAATTGAAAAAAAACACCTCAGCTTAAAATTAACAGGTACTGATGCACAGAGCTATGAGTAATGTTACACCTGCTACCAACCTGTTTCCACCGAGCGAATCCTGCAGCAGACGAGTTAGCTTGGAGTCACGGTATGGCACATGGCAGCCTATCTTCTCCGGATCTCCAAGAGCCGAGATTACGTTGCCAAGCGCCAGCTGTAAACAAGCATCGGAAACTCGTTAAGGTAGATCAGGTAAGTGAGAGCCAGCCAGTGGCCAGAAGTCATGGTTAGCCCTGCAATAACACAGCTGAATTGAACCAGACGATGTGCCAGCACTCAGCTACTGTTGCATAAATCAACAAAGAAGCACCACAGTCCTTCAGAGAACATACTGTATGCATTTTCCTCTCGTCAGCATACGTTGGTACACCACACAGACTCTGATGAATGGTCAGCATAACACCAAATCTATGTTTACTTTCCCGGCTGTAGTGCAACTCTGTCTTTTGGCCACAGCCAAGTCATCACCGACTGATGACAGAGGCATATGTGTGTGAAGAACTTTCCCACAGTCACTTCGTAAAAGTGGATTGACTGGGAGCAGAATCTGGTGACTGTGAGTCCAGCACATTAACCGCCGATGCTCTGCTATCTGCAATTTTCATTTTATACCTTCCTGGAAGGTTCTCTACGAAAAAAATTTTTCTACAAGATTTTGCCCTGCAATAAAAATTTTTTAACAAGTAAACTCATGACTAATTCTTATATATTCATCATGCTGCATATGAAATACAACAACAATCCCTGTAACAACAGTGCATTAAATATGAATGAAACAAACATACAAGGCCGCAGTTGATGGAGATTCCCTCGCGAGCACGATCTCCCGTCGCTCCGGTACGTTTGAGACGCTCGGAACCCGCCAAATCCACAAAGTTGAACTTTGCGGTCAGTACCTCCACTTCGTTCTCCGCTGTACTACCTTCCACCTTCCACACAGTCAATATCTCTATCAGTATTATGGTCAGAGAACTCTGTATCGGCCAGTTTAAGATGCATCATTTACTGACAAAACTGCATGAAGGTCTAACTGCCAGTATCATATTGAATTTACTCAGGGTCAATTTCTTGGTTGTCACCATATATAGCCACCAACTAATGAGATATGTGGCCATATGTCTGCCGTCACATGCCATCTTTCACTCTCAAAGATGCAGGGGTGTTGGTTTAGGCTGCATGCATAAGTGTGAAAATTATAAGCATTTGAAAAAATATTACTGCCCCATACTCAATGACCGTGGTCAGCACGATGGTATTATCAGTTAATAACTAGCAGATAAATGAAGATGTGGCACTGATGCAATCACTGACTGTGATATTCATTGGCATCAGATTCACATACCAAGCAACAGTACCTTTCTAACAATAGCCATTATGTAATGTAATGTAATTTAGTGTCAATGTAAAGTTTAGGGTGATGCTTCGTGACAAAGCCATTACAGGGGCACCTTACAATATTAAGAGTTGAGTTAAAATATGTCACACAGCTGGACACTATGGCGAAGAGTACGACGACTGGAACTGTGCCGTCTTCAATATTATTACGGTATATTTTTCCATAAGGCAGCCACACCATGAACATGCTATACTACAGACAAAACTTGAAGGGAGAAAGATACACAATAAATACTAAAACACTACAGTGTTGCACGATGCAGTCCAAATACACAGCAGGCATATATGCTCTGAACCTTTACACACATCAATGCCATGGATGAGGAGTTTTGCAGTCGCATGGCCAGTCATCTGGAACAGTTTACCAACCGCCCTCTGATCTGCAACTCTCTCCCCTCAGACTTGTTGAGGTTAACTAGCTCGTAGGTCGTACCTTCGACGTTCACTCAACATCTGAAGGCCAACTTGTTCAGCCAACTGGACTATTTATAACATGCTTTACAAATCTACTGATTATCACCATCATCATCATATTTGTCACAAACTGCTATTAGCTCGTTATAGATCAATACGGACATTATGACACTCCGTACAATATAGTCTTTACCTTAAAGGCGCGATATGACCTAAACTGTGTTAAAAGCGAGCGCCGATAAACCACAACCAACCAAGCAACCTTCTGCCACTCTGCTGAAAAATACATTTAGCAGGTGACAGCTAGTTAACCTCAACAAGTCTGACGCGGTGTTGACGCACTAGCAGAGTGAAGATGGCGTGTGACCTTGACGACTGTGTGTTCATGTTGGTGCTCGCCGTCGTACGTGACAGAGTACCAGCTCGCAGCATCTGCATCGTCTACACACACACACAACTGGCCACAGTAAGTACTGCTTTATAACGAGCAACTCACCGCTAATGTATTCAGGTGTGGAACACATTAACGAGCAATCACACAGTTTACCTCAGTACTTGACAAATGATGTGCAGCTTGTCGCCGACAGTGGACGACGTCTGCTGCGATCTGCCAGTGACAGACCCTGTGTCGTTCCACGGACACATAACAGTTTCGGCGACAGAAGCTTTTCTGCTGCCAGACCCAGAGTGTGGAACACTCTACCTCAAGAACTCCGACAGGACACAACTTTCGGACAGCTTAGGAGCAAACTGAAATCGCATCTGTTTGTCTAGGTTGCTTAACCACGGTGCATTGTGACAGACTGTTTTCCTGCACCTTATAAATATTCTTACTTACTTACTTACTTACCTGCCACCTGCACGTTTATCCACACGCAGAATGAGCCATATACCTGCCATATACCTGCCTTTACTCCCCAGCCATAGAGCATCACCGCCCCTCGGTTTGTATTCATTTCCTATCCTGGTGAGGGTAAGAAGCTGCGTTGGCCCGGATGACATGGTTGAGATACCAAAGTGGTATGAGCAACAAAAAAACGGTCACCCACTCCAGTACTAACCAGGCCTGATGAAGAATAACTTTGTTGATAAGTCCAATGCTGATATTGCTACACCAAACTGCCACCTAGAGAAATATAAAGTAAAACAACAATTTAGAAAAGTGAATGTTAAGGTCAACTTGTCAAGGTCAGTACACTGCAGCATGTGTAACGGTTAAGTGTCTCATCTGCAAGCTCTTCTTTGCTTTATTTGACAAGTTTCTAATAACTATATGCCAGACATGTAATTAATTAAGAAACATCGATACAACAACACTGGCAATAAATCGGACCTCATGCAACGAGCTGACATTTCTTGCAGTCAGTCCCACGGTCCAGATGTTCCCTTGAGCATCTTCGTGAATCTTTATATGCGACTTTCGATTCTACATTTCATCAAATCATAACACTGATGACAGTTCGTCGTATCCATTCTTGGATACAATGTGTAAATGCAATATGCCTTAAATTAGTGATAAATTGTGGTACCCTCCACGTTCATCTCATGTCATGTCATGTCACTAACGTCGCAATGCGACAGCTGGCTGCAAAAATGCACGACTTCTCGGCAGCAATGTTACCCTTACATTTGTCCATCTGTTCTTTCTCTCTGTTAATTCTTGTTAACTGTTCGAGCCACCATCAGTGGCAGAGCTTTCTCTGCTACCTAGAAGAGCCTTCCAAAAGCAGTCCGTTCTTTAGCATCTGGTTGTGTTCCGAAAGTCACTGAAGACGAACTCATACTAGTATTACTGTGGTTATTAGCATCATTATTAATGGCAGCATGCAGCACACCTTATCCACAGGATCCTTGGTCACATCCAACAAATCGAATAATTCCTCGTTGTAAAGCTACACACAAACAACACCAATGATAACATAATCATAAATCCTTGAATAGAAATAGTTACATCTGCTATTTCAGAAAATGGACAGAAAAATTGAACTGAAACCAAAACAGTCACAAACATTACACAAGTAGCCTAAATGCAAACAAAAAATAAACATTATTACATAAATCGGCAAGTAGCAAATAAGTTGATATATACTGCAAAACACTGAACAATGAACTATAATCAGTTATCAAACTGATGCCGCCTATGTTTTATTTAAAGAGATCAGATAACGAACTGAAATTCCTCAGTGCACACATTGTACATTTCACCACCACTGCAACATGCATATTCAAGTTGCCTTCTTATTTATAGCAATGTTTTTCTACTGCTTGTTTACTTCCATGTGAGGCCTGGCCGACAAACATGGAGTGCAAGATAAAATTAGACAGAGAAATACTGAGCAAGAATAAACACATATATGGGTTAGCAAAAAAAGGAGGAAAAATGCATAGCCCCGAGAATCGTTGCATCACTTATCAGCATAGATCTGATGACCGTACATAAACTACCAGGAAATGAAGCAATTTGCAAGCAATGTCAGAGTACCTCCATAAACTGAGCATTGACTTTGAACTCCGGAGGTACTGTTCCGTTCTCGAGAGCTGCCTGCTGTCGCTGCTGGATGCCGGTAAACAGGTGTTCAATGGCGCGAGGAATTATACCCACCAGTTGGTCGTCTTCGCCACTCACATCAAACGCCGTGCCCATTGTGTACGTCTTTCCAGAACCCGTCTGCAAAGTAGCGAACCAGTTTTCACTCACATACCACACAACGGCGATCAACAGTGACGACTGCATTATGGCCATGATGTACGTCAATCTAATCTGTCTTAACCACCACCACAGTTAAGAACTACACGATTTTGTTGAAACAGTTTTTCGCTGCCTGAAATTTTGATTGTCACTGCTGTATTAACTAGCAATTTCAGATTTAGTGGTGGCATCTACAGTCTCTATGATCTCCATACCATACACTAAACAAATCGAACCATATAATGCACGTATAGAACCACAGAGTTCGCAATCATAAAAACTCTGGTGGCAGTAAACATGAATAAGTAACAGTAAACATGCAAATCATTAAATGATGCTCAGCTGCATCAGCGTCATAAGTTAGAATTGCCACCTAGATGAAGCTACAGCACAGCCATGACCTGATACAGCTTGAGCGTGGGCCGCTGCTGATGCCAAGCTGCCAGGAACGTAGCTCCAGCTCGGGCAGTCACCGAATATAAGACACTGAGTGAGCTGGACCACGTGACTTATCTAGAGTGCTGTAGTTAGACAGATGCCGGCAACCACAGGGCAATGTAGCCGTGCTGCGGGAGGCCTGCAGCATCATTATAAGCCATGCCCGACACTCTGCCAGCCAGCGTTATTCTTATATTTTTATATAAGTAGAGATATGCATAGAAACAGGACACAAAAATTGGTGGTAAATACTGTGATAACAACCTGTCCATAAGCAAAAATTGTAGCATTATAGCCATCGAAAGTCCTAAAACAATCCACACATTCATTTATTCCTAAATCTTAACCAACAGTATAAACAGTATTACAGTAACAGACTGAGTCACATAATAAACATATTAAATTACCAATAAAAGTGTTATTCTTAAAACTTCACTTTTATGACTAAATAAATGACAATTGAAAATAAACTCATCAGTATCAAATCTAATAGAAGTGCTTCAGAGGTCGCAAGTTCGACTACCGGCCGTTCCACTGCTAGGTAGCGACCTTGGGTACATAATTCACACATGTGCCTCTGCCACCAAGCAGTATAATTTGGTACCAGTCGTACGGCAGCAATGTCCTGCAGCTGGGAAGGTAATCGCAGGTCTGATGGCGCAGTGGCCATGCATCACAGACTCACATGGTTTATCCATCTACGGGCTCAAGGCCGAGGTAAGGGAGATAAGCACCCCACCAACACTCCTCATCTGGTATGGACACTATGTATCTTTTTTAGTACGCAAACAATATGTCTTTCAAATATACACACAATTTAAATGGCCACTTTCACTGGCCTTACCAGTCTCCTCCTGATCCATGGGGCTCATTCGTACACATTATATATGGCCAGTGTGCTTTAGGACACCAAACAAAATAATCATTCACTAGATCTTATCATTTCTTCATCCACTGACTAACTATAAAGGAAAGACACATCACTCCCTTTATCTACGCTTTTCTGTGCTCATATATAAACAGACAATATGCTGCATATGTGCAAATGTCAGAGATCTCTTACTGAGACAGTGTGGAATAAGTGACATTTTGCATATATATTACAGAATCTGGTAACAGTGAAATGCTCAAAACAAACCCATCAATAAGTCTGCTGGCACATGCACTGTACACCTGTTGCTGGCCAGTGTTCATATCAAACACATGGTCGAATGTGAATGACTTGTCCTGGCCGATCACTATCTGCGGCTCACCGGGAGTTACACTTGTGCACACGCGGCACATTTCGATTCGCTCACGTGCCAGCTGTGGCCTAATTCTGCACAAACAAATATCCACAATGACAGCGAAATATCAGCACCACTTTTGAGTCAAGTTTCACGGAAATTGTCTAGAATCAATAAAACAACAACTATTTACAGTAATTATAAAAAAGTGAAATTCACATGTTTCACGATTCAACCTACCATCGATTCCAGATGCTAGCTGTGAGTTTTTGTGTAGAAATTTTTTGCTTTTTGCACAAGGATGGCCAATCATATACGAGTTATCAATGTTAGGCATAGTGTAAAGGCCCAACACTGACAAGTGTGTCGTCTGTCCTCGGACAGATGGCTAAACTGGTTCAACTGCCAGGAGAGCTAGTTCCATGCTAGTAGCACAGGACTAGCACTCTAGCCATCTCCCGCAGCATGCTGCATCTCGTGGAATCACAGGCAAAGTTGCTGCAGAAGTCGTGGCAACAAGGCCACAGCCAGGATTTTAGTTCAGGGTATTTGAAAATTGGGGGCGGGGACAAGCGAGGCCCAAATGGACGAAGCTGGAGGTCTAAAATGACGAGTGTGGGGATGGGGTTCTTGGGCAGCCACCAGCTAGGGGTCTGGGGGAGCACTGTAAGCTCCCCCAGCAGGGTCCAGGGCAGCCCTGGCCTCCAAAGCATTTTCTTAGATTTCATAGACCCCAGATGGCTTTTTGTGGCATGTCACAAGCTTCTGCTCCAGCTATCAATTATTTGACAGCACATAAGTGACTATCCTGAGCTCTGATAAAAAATTTTTAGTTGAAAAATGAGAAAATAATGTCCTAGATAGTGTCAACGCTTGCTTTGCACAATTTTTCTACAGTGAAAATTTTCTTTCAACATTTTGGAGAAAGGGTTGAACCCATAGCCCCCATAAATAATGCCCTGCATGGTGGCAACCTCTGTCCAGCAGAAAATATCATTCCAGCAGCTAACACAAAACTTAACCATTATCCCATTAAGCCAATATTATGATATCAGCAGTTTACTGTGTTTAGTATGTATGTACAGTCAGGTGCATATACACTGAAATGGCTATGAACACAGTTTGTTTAGAGTGTGTAGAAAATTCATTAGTAAAATGCAGGTGCATGGGGATGTAGACATCACAATGTGAGGGTCTCACTAAAAGCCGACTGTACGACCGCACAATGAGCACACAGTCTGGACCACTACAAACCATGACAATTACAAACTATAACCGCACAGCCCGACCACATAAAGATCAAGATCATGCTGTATATGCAGTTAACTGTCAGTAGATGCATTGCCAAAAGAAATATATTAAGATCAAATAAAAAATGTGCACCAGAAAGTATATTGTGTAGTAGTTGTTTATAAATACAAAAAGAAATTAGGTAATGGAAATAAAACAGTAGTAATTTCACATGTAAATGAAATCAAATGAAAACTGAAAAAACATCAAAAATAAGTTGGAGTTAGCTTCACTTTCAGCTTAATTGGCACTGCCAACACATAGCGCTTACGTCAGGTGCATGACTCGCTATGCGTGCCAAACTTGAAAAGAAATCAAAATTCCCACAGCTGTCATTTCCACGACACTGGCAGTAAAACTGCAGATATGCCTTGTCACTGTACTCGACATACAATGACAAAGATATCTTCACACAACTCTACTGGAGCCAGGAATGGACATTGTGGTCGTGCTTTCATGGCTAGTAGATATATGGGGTACCGCGTATGTGTGTGGTCGTAATTAACTGTCGTAATTAGCCGGACGTTCTTGCAGTCATGGACTGCAGTGGTCTACAACGATCGAAGTGCTTGCACTCATCCGTACAGTCGTGATCCAAACTATGCGGTCGTTGTGCGATAGTGCAGTGAGCTTTAGTGAGACTGCGACATGAAGAATGTGGGATATAAGTGTGAGGAGGTTACTAAGATGTGTTTAGTTAAGGTACAGTTAAGGTTAGTAGGATTAGAATTAGTTAGGATTAGTATCAGTAATTAGCACATGGACTGCCCCGCTTTTACCCCCAAAAATTAACCGCTGCCACCTCCTGATTTTCCCACAACTGACAGTAAGAACACGAACCTGACCGCCACTTTTACACTGCTTTCTGTAGACGTGTCCATTCTGTAAATGTACAACACTACCGCTAATTTACAAAAGCAGACTTTGCGTTATTAACATATGATGCATTTATCGCAGGCAATTAACTTCATCTTTACTCGGATTCAGCAGCTGCAGCTGCACAATGTAAACAGTAAACAAACTGCTGTGAGACAATAAATAAGCAAATTTCACGTCCAACCGCCTATCTTTAATGTCGACCAATTTAGGCCTAGGCCTATAATCCATAGCCAACGTGTCTATAGTATAGTATAGTAGGCCCTGTTATTAGTATGCTAAGTTGTTAATTACGTACTTTGCACAGGCTGAAAAGTTCGTTCACACCGCATGCGGTAGGGCCTATGTTGCAGTAACGGTGCTGTCTGCAGCGGGGCCGCGCGGCACCGCACGTCGACGTAAGGGACGTATTCACAGGGCCGTAGGCCCCTGTGTTGCATTGCAGTGCAGCGGCACGTGACGATGTGAGGTACCGTGTGGCACGCACAGCATCGAATCCCGTGTGACTAAACCTTAAAGGTAGGCAGCTATATTTGCTCAAATACCTCGCAAAAATGAATAAAGCTGACTACGTATATAGGCTATACACGTTAAACGGCTAATTTTGTTAGGGGTTCGCGAAATTTTATTGGCTAACAGGGTTTGAGGGTCAAGGTGCATGATCAGCATGCAATTTTTTTTAACCTAATCGTGATTATCGCCTCGTTAGTGGGCCTAGCCTAATGAGTATTGGGCGGCCGCCTATATATACTCTTGCGTAATGTGGCAATGTATGGTTCGAGTGACCGTTAAACTAATAGTCTAGCTGGCGCAGATTGCATTGCAGATGAAGTGAGGCGATTGACTGAGGCCACGTAACAATTAGTCACTCTAGCTAATATATAAACTCTATCATTCCACAGACGAAGGTCAATAATTAACTGGCCGCTCGTCTTACGACAGTCCATGCACTCTGCACAGCAGTGCCGTCCTTCGATTTGCTACCACCAACTCATCTAAGTTGCTAGTTCGAAATCAATTCTGTGCGTAGGCCACAATGACTGCAGTAGGCAGGCACGGTTCGTTAAGGTAGGCCCTATCTACATTATAACACGAGGGCCTATAGCAGTGGCTAGCATAGCGCGAGATGTTGTTGTTGAGATGACCCTCCCCCCGCGACGACAATGCGCGGTAAATTTGGATCGAAATTTGAAACCTAGATCAGCTATAATGCGCCAATTCACTTCCGTCACTGACAGACAGACTGACGCACACTGACGTCATAGCATAAGCGCGAGATGTATATTACATCTCGCGCTAAAAATCGCACAGTTTGATTTTCTGTCTGTGTCACGAGCCACAATCGCGCAAAGCGCGATACACAATCGCACGAAGCGCAATTCTGTAGCCAAAATCGCGCGAAGCCCCAGACCCCACTGAAGGACCTTACAGCGCTATGAGAGCTTTAGCGTCCCCCAGATCCCCTATAGCCGCAATCAAGGGGTTCCTACTTCTAAGGGCCCTACTTCTAAGGGGAGGCAGACTAGGAG
>Ga0209782_1001167_pt1 | contig 13262 bp, 4 predicted proteins | sample WorMetmaBAHAMAS1_FD_187390 | JGI IMG/M metagenome (GOLD analysis project Ga0209782, IMG submission 187390) | Marine gutless worms symbiont microbial communities from Max Planck institute for Marine Microbiology, Germany - Inanidrilus... | ecosystem: Host-associated > Annelida > Digestive system >... | reverse complement strand
GCTGGCATTCTTCGCGCCTTCGGCGCTATACATTCTTTGATATGACGTCATCGGCCCTGTTCTGTACAAGGCGACTTTACGCGAATTTGTTTATGTTTACTCACGTCACGTGTTTCTTGAATGGTAATTTAATTGTGGTTTTGTAGTTTTGTGCCAGTATGGCTAAACGTTCTAAAACGAACACGTTCAGATTTCAGTCGTTCAACGAGCGCATTGAACAAATTAGTATCAAGTTGGGTCGGAGTACTTCCGAACCCCATACTGCCGACACACACTTTTCCGAGGCTCTGTCGCACTGGACGGAGCTGAACTGTACACAGCACTTCGTCGAATTTCACCGTGGCGTCGCCGACAAGGTTCAAAGTCATCCACAGCTGTTATATTACAGGGAGGAAATCTCTGATCTTTTACAGCAACATTTACAAGGTCAGGACCGTTTGGCCCTTCAGCCAATTCTCGACCTGCTAGTGCAGTTCACAAGAGATCTTCAGGACGACTTCATGCCGTATTTTACGAAGTTTTTTGATATTCTTGTTCGTTTACTGAATGTTCACCACCATGATGCAGATGTCATAGAATGGATATTCACATCTCTGGCCAAACAGTTTTGGTTCCTGCGCAAGTTTTTGATAAAAGATATACAAATGGTTATTAGACTGTGCAGGCCGTTGCTGAGTTCTTCTCAATACAGGGACTATATTAATATGTTTGCAGCAGAAAGCTTGTCATACCTGCTGAGAAAAGCCAAAAATAAAGATGACATATTTACTTTTCTGTTTTCTGATTTGAAAAGTTCTGATGACCAAGTTCTTGCTATAGGGAAGTTGTTGTTTGAAATGATAAAGATGCCACATAGGCAGTTTTTCGGCTGCTACAAACAAGTGATTCCAATGCTTTTGAATAAGCTGTGTGATTGCCGTGAACCAGCTTATGTTTTTAGTGTTTTGAAGCAAATGCTGCAGTTGATGGCAGTGCATTTGACATCTGTATCAAAGATAGAAAATTCTTTTTCTGAGCAATCTATCTTTGTCATGGCATCACTGGTGACAAAGTTAATGGAATTACATCAACAGTGGCTAGAAAAACCATTGAATGAATCTTGTGATGCATATAGTGAACTCGAAGAGTGTTTTTCATATGTCGTACAGTTGGTTGGCATTTGGATTGAGCATAACAGTGGTATTTTGATCATGGAGCAAGAGGAACTTGTGAATGTGATTACACACCTGATGAATGGTGATTTGCTTCCAGCATCTGGTCGAGAATGTCTGCTGTCAGTAATTTCTGGACTACTGTTGTCCCGAAACTGTAAGCTGGAAACACGTAATCGATCAAAACTTATCAATACTGTTTATTCGTGTGGATTCAGTGTGTCAGAAGTGTTTAGCTTTACACAACGACTACTTGATATTACGTTATTTGAAAGTGACGTACTGCCTTCACTGTTATGTTATTGCCATCACTTGATGGCAGACTCTGATAATGCTGGAAATGATATTCTTGTTATGCTGGTGACATTACTGCTAAATAAGGCTGCTCCTTGTAGTGGTGCTGTTGACTGTAAGACATGGTTTAAGCATTATGTGCTTGACTTTAAGCCTTCTATCACTAAGAATCCATTGTCAGGAAAGACATTTCCTGTGTGGTTGCTCGATAATCTGTCTGTGTTTAAAAACCACATAGCAGACACTGCCACATTGTCAACATTGTGGATGATGTTGTTCTGTCTTCCACATGTATTACCAATGGACAAGCAAAGAGCAGTATCTGTGTTAAGGGACCTGTTGGAAGAGCTTCATGCAGTGTCAGTTACAAGAGATTATCTGCAAGTTAATGAGTTGCTGTACATTGCTGAGGAAACTGTTACTGCACTTGTTTTAATGGTCGGTGCTTCTGACCTCCGTACTTTTGTACCAGCCAAGTTTCTGTGTGATTGGCTTACGTTGTATCCAGTCAGCATTCCGGTTCTTCGTATCACTGATATGATTTTCTCATGTGCTGCCTGCTATATTAACAATGATGCATGGATTGCCGAATTGTTTGATGATATTTTCACTCGATTGAAATGCAATTTGTCATCACCAGTGCCACTTGTGAGATTGCAAACGCTTCATATTCTCTGTCAGTTTAAACTGCCAATACCTTCTCTTAGTGATGACTTGGAGGTAGACCAGCCAGGTGTGTTTCAGATCTGTTTTGATGCTGAATCGACTGATCTGTCTGTGTCCACATATCGTGAACGAATACGTCACTATGAGAAACTTAATCACGAATTTGTTCATCGTCAGCTGCCTATTAGTATGAATGCTCAACTACCACTTCAGTTTCTCATTGGTCAGTTATGCGTCAATTTTAGGCCATTGTGGCAGCCACTGAGAAACCTGATCAAGACATATGCATGCGGTATGAGTCTTAAGCAGTTTTGGGATGTCTGTGGTGCAGAGTTGAAGTCTGTAAGTGAACACATTCAAAATAAAAAGTTAGTTTCTGATGAAAATACTACTGCTAATGATGAAATAAGTGTGTTGTTCTCTCAGGGACGACACAAGAAAAGTGGTAATGTCAACAAACCTGATTATGTAAATATGAGACAGCAACTGTTACTAGCTATGCAACAGTTTTCACAGGTATGTGAGCCAAGGTCACGACTGATTGTACCATTGTTTCTTCATTTTATTGAACATGAATATTTTCCAAATGATGTGAATTTTAATCCAAAGCAGGATCTGAGATGTGCTGAGAACATGAACCTGACAGACAGCGACAGAGCTGTTGATGCAAATGAACTGTCAGTCACAGATACTGATGTTGGATCGGAAAATTTGGACGATACTGTAGAAAGTAGTACGAAAACAGAGACTACTGTATCATGTAGTTCAAGTGCGAACAAAAGATCAGTCGAAAAAGAGAATGCCAGACAGCTAAAAGAGACACTTGGACTTTTTCTTGGCTTATTTGCAAAGTTTCATGATCCCAAGTCTCTGTATCGACATCATGAACTGCAGGCATTATATCTCAACATGCTGAAGAGTAAGTCGGCTAAAATCCAGCTAGAAGCTTTCAGATGCCTTTTGACATACAAACAGAGCTTTCTTGTTTCCTACAAAGAACACTTGGAGTTACTTATTAATGAGAAGTCATTTCGCAATGAGCTCGTTTTATTCAGCATTGATGACACAAATTCAGTGATACAGAATGAGCACCGTACTGATCTGATGCCCGTGATCATGAGAATTTTGTTTGGAAAAATGAAACAGGGTCGTGATGTTTCTCGTAGGAAGCATGGTGAAGTGGTTAAAACGTCAATTCTGGCATTTGTTGCAAGCTCGCAACAAGATGAGGTAAGAATTTTCTTTGATTTGATTTTTGAACCATTTCAGCACTATCTTTTGGGTCTTCAGCATGAGAGTGCCGATAACGTTGAAACAAATGTTCTAACGATTATGAGTAGCATTGATGTTGCAGAAGCTATTCCATTAAGACGTCTGAGCAACCTACTAAATACTGTCAGACTTGTTTTGAGGAAGTGTGGCATACTTGCAGGTGCCTATCTCTCGTATTTGTTCCATATGCTTGTTTATGTGGCAGCATATAGCTCAGCATTGCTTCAGAAGCGATCAGATATTTCATCAAGGCACATTGGTTCACTGAAGTCAATTCGTAATGTGGCACACACACAGATTGTTGAGTTCTTTTCAACATTTGATAAGTATGTATTTTCATCGAGTGAGATAGAAGCAGTGTTTCTGGCCATGGTTTGGCCTCAGCTTGAGAAGTTACCGTCAGAAGGTGTCTATAGCCCTACGCCATTGCTGAAGCTTTTCAACTGTTGGTCCAATAATAAATCTCACCAGTGTCTTTTGGCAAAGGCTGGTCACTTACCTCTGACACCACTCCGTAGTGCTTTAGCATTGCTTGGCTCAGCACGATGTGCAGCATCAGTGATTGAGTTGGTGTTGAATATAGCAGACAATTTGCTTGAACCAGACGAAGACGAGACTCACAGCCAGCATTTAGCAGCTGATTTTCTAGATGAGTCACAAGATGCCACACCTGTTGGAGTGACACTGTTGATGCCACATTTTCAGTTGTTGCTTGATTATCTGCATGGAGTTGTGGCCAAACTGCGCTCGTCAGCCAGCTTCTCGAAGCATTCAAAGAACAAGACTCTTCCAACACACGAACTTCACATTTTGTCCAGACTTAGTCCTCACGTGAATAGTTGTGAACAGTGTACAGAGATGGTGAGTCTTTTATTACCATTCCTTGATGGTCGATTTAGACGTCGAAGTGAGCTTGAGGTTGATATCCTGACATCAGTTAGAAATCTGATTAGCCGATGCCTACAGCCTCAACAGTTCGTTCCAGTTCTTGCGGAACAGTTTTCGTTACTTTCTTCAAATCAGCCTCGGAAAGTACTATGTGAAGTTTTTGCAGCAGTTGCTGATATTGAGCCATCTCTGAAGCCAGTCGCAGTGATATCATCCAAGCTGAACTCGTTTGACTCACGCTTTATTGAAGAGCCAGATGTTGAACAAAGAATGGATGGCTTTAGTCAGGCTAAAGATTTGTTGAGAAAAGGAATACTGGATGTACCATTTTTGTTAGTGCTGGTTCACAACTGCTGCTTTGCATTGGCTTCCTCTGATGATGATTTTGCTATAAGAGATCAGTCATCCGAATGTCTGCAGATCCTAATTGAGAGCTTAGCTTGTAAAATAAATGGTGACTATTCTTCTGATGTGTTCCGTGTCGTAGTAGTTCAGCATATTCTGTCACAAGTTAAGGCTAAGTTGAAACTGAAGTCTGAAACTTCACGACATGCATTTGTCAACGTATTGGAAAATCTGGTGAAACATTTCCCAACATCTGCTCACTTTGTAGATCTTGTTGGTCTGCGAGATGCCACTGATGTGGAGGTAGATTTCTTCAGGAATATTGTTCATGTGCAGCTTCATCGCAGAATGAAAGCTCTGCGACGTTTGGGTCGACACATCAGTGATTCACAAATGAAGACAGAGACACTTGTCAACTATGTTTTGCCAATTGTTACCTCCATGCTGCGAGATCAGACATTCGTTAAGAACTCTGATCGTGTTGATGTTGCAATTGAAACACTTGGTACTGTCTGCCGTCATCTGCCTTGGCCACGATATCTTATTGTTCTGAGATACTACCTTGGTGAGATTCTGAAATCCATTGAAAATCAGAAACTGACAGTGAAAATCTTGGTGTCTGTTCTCGACAGTTTTCACTTTGATTTGCGACATTCTTCATTCACAGTTGCAATGCCTTACTGCCAGTCTGCGGCAGCTGTCAGTATGGAGCCTGGAAATGAAAGTGATGCAAGACATCAAGATAAGTGTGGGGAAGAAGATGTCATGGAAGTATCTGATACTTTAGCATCTAATACAGATGAAGAGATTTCCTGTCACAATGCCTGCTCAGTTGTTCTGGTTACTCGAATTCACCGAACTATTGTTTTGAGTGTTCTGCCACAGCTTCATAAGTGTCTGACAAAAGAGGCAAAAGCAGAAGGTGAGCACAAGTTCGCTTCTAGTGGAAAGTATGCCGAGGATGACGAGATTCTAAGAGTACCACTTGCCCTGGCAATGGTCAAGTTGTTGCAGCAATTGCCTGGTAATACAATTGATCATAACCTACCAGGAATTTTGCTCAAAGTTTGTCGGTTTCTTGCTTCTCGGGCAAAAGACATTCGTGTGGCAGCACGTGGCACACTGACTAAGATTATTAAGTCACTTGGTCCTGCCTACTTTGGCTATGTTGTCACAGAGATGAAATCAGCTCTCAAACGAGGTTATCAGTTACATGTTCTCTGCTACTCACTGTGGGACATCTTGAAAAGCATTGTGCCTCAGTTGCAGTCAGGTGACTTGGATTCATCTATTTCTGCTCTGACTGAAATATTTAACGAGGAACTGTTTGGAGAAGTAGGTGAGGAAAAGGAAGTGGAAGGCATCGTTTCAAAGCTGTTTGAGGCAAGAACAACAAAGAGCTTGGAATCATACAGCATTCTGGCAAAGGTTGTGAGCAAGTATACACTTCCAAAACTGATTCTGCCACTGAAGACAGAGCTGACAAAAACTCGTAGCTGCAAAACAACAAAGAAAATTGCCAGTGTTCTAAAGTTGATTGCATCTGGGCTTATCAGTAATGGAGGCATCGAGGTCAACTATGTGCTTACATATATCTACGAACTACTGCTTGAGTGTCTGGATAGCTCAGATGGTACAAATGCTTCAGATGAAAAGGATAAGACACTTGCAAGCCGGAGACCTCCTCATGCACTGCTGTTGAAGCCACAGCTTCCAAGAACGGGCAGCAAAGCAAAGACACGGTCTAACACCAACTTGCATGTTTTAGCAGAATTTGGTCTCCACTTGTTGTATTTGCTGCTGAAACATTTGGGGTTAACTTCAGGCAGATCACAGATGCACAATGCATTGCTGGATCCTTTTGTTTCGTTGCTAAATGACTGTTTAACGAGCAAGCATGTAAAGGTGACATCATCAGCATTGCGCTGTCTTCTGACATTTCTGAGATTGCCGTTACCTTCGCAAAAGAAACACATTGGTTCAATTGCCGGTCATGTTTTTGTGCTGTTAAACAACTACGCTGGAGCAGGAGCTGGAAAAGGTGACAACTTTGAGTTGGTGGTGATGAGTTTCAAAATGTTGACCGTACTTATCAGAGACGTAACATATTACAGCGTCACTGAGAAGCAACTGCATGTTCTTCTTGTATACGTTAAGCAAGATCTCAATGACTTCACTCGTCAGGCAGTAGCATTCTCAATTCTGAGGGCCGTTATTTCTCGGAAACTTGTGGATCCGGAGCTGGAGAGCATTGTCCGTGAAGTTAGGCAGATGTCCATTGTGTCCGACGCAGCAAATGTTCGACAGCAGTGCAGACAGATTGCATGGCAGTTTATGCTCGACTATCCGCTGAATGATAATAAACTGGACAACCAGTTTCTTGAGTTCTATGTCCAACAGCTGAACTTTGAACACGAGAGTGGCCGCATATCAGCACTTGAAATGCTGTCCACTGTGTTCAGCACATTTCCTGTGGGAGTGTTGATCCGAAATTCCAACTTGTTCTTTCCACCCTTGGCATCAAGACTGATCAACGATGACTCTGCTACTTGTAGGCAGATGGCAGCAGCTGCAATTAAACTACTGTTGACAAAGTTAGATGAACAGAGGAAAGATAATTTGTTTAGCATATGTATCAAATGGATGAGTAACAGTGCAAAGCCAGCAGTGCTTCGAATGTCAGCTAAAGTTGCTGGATTGTTTGTTGAAGTTATGTCCGTCAAGTTCAGGCGTCATCTTCTGATTGTTTTGCCATTGATCAATAAATATTTGTCAGTCAGTAACGATGACTGTGATTTTCAGTTGGACTCTGAAATGCGACAGAATGACCTAATGCTGTTTGACTTTTTGAATCTGTTGCTGAAGATAGTGCAGAATTGTAGCGATGAGCAGCTATGTGTCATGTGGTGTGGTCAACCATGGTCTGAGTTCTTCTCTGAGGTTTGGAATGCAGTTGAAGTTCATCTTCGGCATCCACATAGTTGGGTTCAACTGGTTGCAGTCCAGCTGTTCAGTGAGATGTTTACCGCATGTCCACCAGACCAAACCATTGCACAGTATTTGGAGAACAGTAAGACAAGCTTTCAGAGTGAAGTTTTAGTGTCGTCGAATACTTTGTCGAGAAGTAATGCATACCTGACAAAGGATCTCCCAAGGAAGTTGCATATTCTGAGTGGATCGTTTTGTTCACAGCTGTCTTCTGCCAATATCTCCGAGCAGCTGGCAAACGAGATTGTCTGCAACCTCCTTCATGTTGTTCGTATGATAAAGGAGCTCCCACAGCCAGTTTCTGCAGCTGATGACAATGATGATGATGCTAAACGTGCTTCACTAACTTGGCTGCTACGTCGTCTCACTCGAGAAATCCGAAAAGAAACCTCCGGTGTTGACAAATCCACTGTCAAGAGAAAAGCCATATATCGATGGCTTCATGGACTTGGGAAAATTCTCGGACCAGATAATATACTGACTTATCTGAAACCAATACTGCAGCCTCTGGTTCGCGAGATGACAAGTCGTTCTCCAAATGTCGACTCGGAGCTGAAAATGATATGTCAGGAGACAATGGCAGGGATTAAGGATATTGCTGGCAGCGATGCTTTTAGTCGTGAATATGCAGCTGTTCAGCAGGCAGTCGGAAAGCAGCGACAACAGCGCAAGATTGATCGGCATATCCAGGTTTGGACTGAATCTCTATATATTACTAGCTATTATCTGTTCTAAACATCATTAGAGTAATGTAAGTATGATACAGTATTAAGTCATTAAGTTGTGTTTTGGGAATTGGCATGTATGTGATGCTAGGATTCCATACATGATTAGAAGTTATTTTACTAAAAAAATAATCATGATCTTTTTGTCATCTTTAATTGTGTGCCATAATTACTGATATGTTTATTTTGATGCTATACTGTGTGAGCTGAAAAAAACTGCACCTCTTAAAATATACCATATCAGTGCAGCTGTTCAAGATAAAGTAAACAGATTTCATAGGAATGTTTAGAGTTCAGCAGAATAAAGATTACGTTGCAGTTTTAATGTAGCATTTAATATATTCTTTGTAAAATAGCTCAATGCTATTGTACTCCCAAAAACCTTATTTTAAGCAGTTATGTGAAATGTTAGTCAGGTTTAGTCATTCTAGTATTTTTTTATCAAAGATTGTTCGGCACATAAGGCTACAAAAAATTTTCTCACCACATCTCCACTGTGGTCACCTTTTCTGAAATCTAAAGCTGATAATACAAGAATAACAAGGTATGGTGACAGCATAGCATGTCATGGAAAATGTTTCATCGGGTAACTCTGTATGTCATTTATGATTACATATACTGCAGTGAAAGAATGATAAAATGTACCTCATACTTCACAGTTTTCCGGCAAAAAATAACGTCACCTGAAGCCATCCGAAATAACATTTTTTCACTATACTAAGCTTAAGGTAATTTATGAAAGATATTTATTTGTTGGCTACGTAAGAATTTGTATTGTCATGAACTGCGAGAACATTGTCAGTGACAAATACCATTTTATTTTAGGATTAATGGTTGCACTGATATGCTGAATTTCAGTTGCAGTTTTTTTGCCTCACCTTGTATGTATTTGTAGTGCAATTATTTCTATAGGTATCATAGTGTATTGACCTGTGATTGAGATGGTGGATTATTATTTCAAATTTTCTAAATTTTGTTCACAAAATTTTTGCCTCTTCCTTCCAATAAACCACATTTAAAGAGTATGATAGCCTGGAGTATAAAAGGGAAGATTATTGGAATTGTTCTGAGTTGTATTATGTACACATACCAGCATGACTATTGATTTTTAGCGTGAGATGTAATATATACATCTCGCACTTATGCTACGATGTCAGTGTCCATCTGTCTGTGACGAAAGTGCATTGGCGCATTATAGCTAATTTAGGTATAAAATTCCGATCAAATTTACCACGCATTGTGGTCGTGGGGAGGGGTAATCTAAACAACATCTCGCGCTGTGCTAGCCACTGCTAGGCTCTCTTGTACATTTGCTGGTAGTTAGGCCTATGTTTTTTAGCTGGGGCCAGTGCTTGTTTCTTGGTTAGATTTTTCGATGAACTTTTTCTCTTTTGGGTCTCGTTAGTGTGAGGTCATTTCCACACTTTTTCTCTGCCTGTCTGTCGGCATGAATTGTGGAAAAATGGCTAAACAAATTTCAATGCCATTTGGGAGGTGGGTTGAGTGGGTTTAAGAATGTACCATATGGATGGGGTGCTGATCACCACACAGTAAGGGACAATTTTTGGGGTGGATATGTGGCGGCCCATCGTAACAAGTGGGAAATTTATACTGTTGCTGTGTTAGAACATGTGAAGCAATGAAGCTGGTGTTTGGGGTGGTGGGTTGGGTTGGTGGAAGGAAAGCATGTTAGATGGGGGTCCAGATTGCTTGTGGGCAAGGGGCAGTTTTGGGAGTCTTTAGATGCCCATAGCTCTCTGTGGGGATTACCAATACATTCATACAAATTTCATAGTGCAGCAACATATTCAGTTCGAGTGCAAAAAGTTGATAGGTGTTTTGTTCCCAAAACATATTAATGCAGTTCTTATTCTTTGGGCTTTGTAACAATTTACCTCATTACAAGATCAAAATTGAGATTTCCGACAGCGACTAAAACATTTTCTGATCGCAGCAGCAGCAACGCAGCGAAATAAACTGATAATGGCAACAATAAATAAGTAAACATTATGGTACATATATGCATCAGGTGAATTGACCAAGATAGAGATGTTGTTCAGAAAGCACCGAATCTGCACGATGCCTGTTGTCAAAATTCTTTGACCACTTGTTGGAACATACTGAAGAATTATGTTTATTACTTTGGTTGCTGAGGTAGAGCAAGCATTTCACAGAGTCTGAGTGTCTGGAAAATAACTTTTGAATAAAATGACCTTTGAGGCTTTGAGCTATATATTTGGCTGCTGGTTCACTTTTACACTATCTAGGTCAAGGTTGTAATTATATAGTTCACAGGAGGATTACAAGAGCTCAGGAACTGCTGACATGGTAGAATGCCGCTTTAAACCAAACGCAAATTGAAACTGCAAATAAGTTGTAGTGAACCGAGCCTGTGCGGTCAGTCAAACCATTGCCAGTGGACTATAAAGTGCTGATAAAGTGGTTGATGTGAGCTAGGGTGAGTGCTTTCTAATTACTTCACCCCAGAGAGGGACGAGAAGTATTCTGATTAGTATGTCAGTTTGATTCTCTGTTTATCTATCTGCTCGCATAACTCGAAAACCAGAATGCTGATCTTTATCAAATTTTTCTGCATGTTATTTGTGACCATGGTGCGGTTCTCTTTTGACGGCGTTGTGATACAGTATTTACTTCCGGTTTCGTGGATAATGTCACGTTTTCATGCCATGGGGCCAATGAGCCATATGCAAGCATGATGTTATATATCAGAAAAGTTCGCCAGGTGGTGGTACCAGTTGGATGTCAGACAACTAGCATTTGGTCAAGTTCATCAGAATGTGGCGCCGGGGGCAAAATCAGCTGTCTATGATAGCCTTGTTGGTAACTGAGTTTGTGTTGTGTTGTTTAAGGCGGTGACACAGCCAGAGTTGAATATCCGTAAGAGGATGAAGAAAAACGTGAAGAAGCAGGAAGCTAAGAAACGTAAAATTGTCGACATCCGTCCTGGTAAAAGGTCAAAGAAAGAAAAGTTATCTGTCGAAATATCTGACAATTTAGAAACATTTTAACTGATAAATGTTCAGTAAGGAAATGTTTTCATATAATTTCTATCACTTCAACTGATTATGGTGGACTTGAATGGTGTCATTTTTGTTACGCATATACTCTTTCTTTCTCTAAACTTTTATGGAGTATGAACTCACGTAATTTAAGCAATTTAAGCAATTTAAATGACTGACTAAGTAGAGAGCAGTATTTACTGCTTGCATTTATGTAGTGGTACGTTTAGGCTTGTGAGTAACTCTGTGTTATATGTAATTGTTATGGATGGCTGAATGATATGTCTACTGTACACATATTACAACAGAACATGGCAACTGCCACTGAGTCACAAAACTTTACAGGTTGAAGACGTATTTGGCTCTTTACCGACGATCGATTAGAAATTTACTGTGACCCAGTTTTGTTGTAGCGTTGGAACTCGATTAGCTTTTGTTGATCTTATGTGGATGAATATAGTGGCACCTTTTATGACTCACACTGATCAGTGGGCCATTGTTTCTGCACCACCGTGTGCATTGTCTAAGAAATGTAATATTTACTTATTTGTTTATTTCTTTTTTCTAAAATAAAATTACTACTACTACTACTACTACAGTAGAGCAGAAAGGAAACACAGGAAATAACCAGTATTTCATGCCTGTTAGATTGTGTTTGTCTATATCATTGCTGTCTGCTAATGATCCTGTTTTCAGTAATTTTACAATATACAATTTGTCGACTACATATTTTTTGAATTGTGACCCCACATGATGTAAAATATAGTTAGTTTTCTTATCTTAACGACTTATCAGTTACATAAAAGTTCCATAATATCAAATATGTCATTATTATACAATGCACTGTTTAAAAACATGGGAATAATTTTAATTTTCGATGGATTAAAAATATTTTAGGGGCTGGGCTACCCTGGAGATACCTTGCCGTGGGAGCCCGTAGTACCCATGTGATAAGCTGTTTACCTTTTAGAGTGTAGACACATACAGGCAGACTGGCAAAGTGGTAGACTGTCAGCAGGAAGCAAAATGAGAAATAATTTATTTTTTGTTTATGCAACAGGTAACCCCTGGTCCTTGAAAGTCCTTCAAAAGTCCTGGAAAATGTTTAGTTTGGTCTGGAAAATTTTGTTGCATAATTGGACGGCTCATAAGTGCTACTGTGAATTTCTGTAACATTGCCATTCGATTGATAACTTACATCTAGACGGTCGAATAGCCACTGCCATCTTGTAGTTATATTACAAATGTCTTGAAAAGTCCTTCCTACCACCGGGTGGATGGCTTAAAAGTCACCTGCGGGCTGACTGCCTGTACACCGGGATCAGCTCCAACACTCGGTAACGAGTATGGGAGAACTTTACCTTTACCTTACCGATACAATACAATACAATACAATGTTCGTTTTTATTAATAGGCTTGACATAACGCAGGCCAGCAACAATGAGAGAACATGAGTAGAACTAGAGTTAGTAAGTGTTCTTGTACAGCAAGCGTATCATAAAGTTACAATTAGACAACTGAGTCTTCTGCTCAGGCAGTTGGAGAGAGTGTGATGGTCGTTGCCGGAAGTTGTATCGTTGTGACGCTGCACCCTGTTAAGGTTCTATCACACCGGATCCGGCGTCACCTAGCACCGTATAGCACGCATCCGGCCACGAACCGTACCGTGCTGTGCCGGACCCAGCAACGCAGATATTAATGGCGATCGGTTATTGCCTCCCCCCCCATTCCATGGGGCCATAGCGGTCCCCTCTGTCACGCGTTGTCGTCGTCGTTGTTGTTGTTGTGGACATCGATTTTACATTGCCATTCACCAGGTGTCGCTACTGTCGCACACTGCCTGCGCTATAGCTATAGCTGGCTTCGGCTCGTCTTGGTAGTGGTGTCGACAGTAGCGACACCTGGTGAATGGC
>Ga0209782_1001166_pt1 | contig 13264 bp, 7 predicted proteins | sample WorMetmaBAHAMAS1_FD_187390 | JGI IMG/M metagenome (GOLD analysis project Ga0209782, IMG submission 187390) | Marine gutless worms symbiont microbial communities from Max Planck institute for Marine Microbiology, Germany - Inanidrilus... | ecosystem: Host-associated > Annelida > Digestive system >... | reverse complement strand
TAATAATTTATGTGACCTGGTATACCAGAACCTACCAGAGTCTGACTGCGGTTGTTTGGTCGTTGTCGTCTGGTATACCGAGTCGTTTTTGATGACAACGTCGGTATACCATCACGTGACTACCATGTTTACATACCAAACACGCCCTGTTAGCTCATGAAAAACGCCACTAAAATCTCCCAGCTACAACTGACGTTATCTTCAAGCACACAGCCTCTTGACAGTAGGACACCACTGTGTTCCGCTGGTAAGATACTATGTGATGATGCGTGTGATTACTGCTATTTATGTAGCAACGTCTATCGTACGATGACTGAAAAGTAATCTATGCTGTGTCCTGGCTCCTGAGCATGATGGCTGCAGAGCACTCCCTCTTCTGAGGCTTTAGAATTCAAGGACTTTCAAGGACCTTTGCAATGACTTTTCAAAGACTTTTTTATGACCTTTCTAAGACGGCAGTGGCTATTCGACAGTCTAGACATAAGTAAGTAATCAATTGAACGGCAATGTTACAGAAATTCACAGTAGCATTTGTGAGCCATCCAATTATGCAATAAAATTTCCCAAACCAAACTGAACATTTTCCAGGGCTTTTCAAGGACTTTCAAAAACAACCTTCATTTTCAAGTACTTTCAAGGCCTTGATTTTGCAACATATAAATTCAAGGACTGTCAAGAACCAGGGGTACCTGTGGCTAATTCAGAGTCTCACATCTGATTGTTTGCCATGCAATGGTCATGCAGCCACGGTCAGCTACAGCTCCTTCTGTGGCTAGTCAGTTAATCAACAACAATACCTGTTAACAGCCTTTTGACCAGGACGACCCAGGTGAGCCAGTACCCCAGAAAGGTAAAACCAACCTGGATTTTACTGAAGCAAGAAATACAATAAGTGGCAACGGCATGAGCTGGGCCCTATGCAAATCTGCACCTCGCCCCAGACGGATAACCATGCCATTACCACACCACTCAGTTTTTTTACCGACCGGATACCCTTCATCATGCTGCTCAACTAACAGCATCAAAGCACCGAAGGAAACTCAGTTACTCAGCGTCTGCATAAAAGGTGAAGAGTGTCATGCACCATAGAGAGTGTTGGTGGAGTGCTCACCTTTCTTACTGAAGTCCTGAGCCCATAGGTGGATAAACCACTTAGATCTATGACGTACTGACACTGTGACAACCTTCCAAGTCACAGGACGGCTGGTACCAAATTATACTGCTTGGTTACAAAAGCAGACTTGTGAACAACTGGCCCATCCAGTGGAACAGCCAGGAACTTGTCGAACTAGTTAGTGGCCTCTCAAGTCACTAGTCAATGCCTTAACCAGTACGCCACCAGGCTGCCCGCAGGATCTGTATGCAGAGATTCTTTCTGTCAGATTGTCGGCATGCCCGGCTGTCAGCGCTGTTCAATCACTCACGCGTCAAACCTCCCCGGTAAGTTATTATGATCGTGCTGGCCGGTGAAAACAGACGATGCTGTCCAACGTTGAATTTCAGCCCAGCAGCTACAGTTAATTACAGTTCTTAGGCAATGTCAAGCTCAGCAATGGATGTGCCATAAACTGCTTGCTGCTACCAGATCTAGGCATCCATTTCTTAGAATAAAAAATAACTAAAATGTGTGTGAAACAATACTAAAATCAGCAAGCGAATGACAGTACTACTGACGTAAGTGCTGATAGTAAAATATGTATCCGTTGATACCGATACACTAACTAATTTACTAGTGATTATCAGCCAAAACTGAATACTTAATACCCTGGCATCAGCCTAACCCTAGTTGTTATTCATCCACTGCATCACCACTTCCAATCAGCAGTAGGTTTTCTAATCATGACGCAACTGTAGTGAGTTGTGAAAACCTTCAAATTAACTAACTTGGGCACTGTAATAAAGTGTGATCATCATGGTCTTCCTGAAAGGTGGACATTGTAATCAATATTCACAAAATTATTATCCCAGTAATTGGGCCCATTCCATGGGGCCATAGAGGTCCCCTCTGTCACGCGTTGTCGTTGTCGTTATTGTTGTCGTGGACATCGATGCGCAGGCGGCGCGCGACAGTACCGCTAGCGACACCTGGTGAGGCGGCTCGCAGTGGCGAATGGGCCCAACATTTTTCAAATGCTTCTTGTTACTAAATTTTACATCTGCTGCACGTGTTTTTGTTTTATATTTGCCATTATTGGGTATTGTTAGTGAGTAACCGTGCTGTATGTTGTGAATCACACTGAAATTATTACTTTTTTAAAGTAAGAATTTCTCAGTAATTCACCACACCTAGCACTGTTACTCACTAAGAATACCCAATAATGGCAAATATAGATATCTAGCACACAGACCATGTAATTCAATTATTGTTCTAAAAGTCTAATTTAATTTCTATTTAATTAGCCAACATATCTGATGACCAAAGAACAGAGAAACCTTTGGGTTAAAAGTAAAATTTCATAACAGGCAAAACAGGACACAACTCCTGCTGTCAGTGGAGCCAAAACTCTGAGAACTACACTATATCAATAATCAAATAATTAACATACACTCTGGACAAATACATTAGCCACTATTCGGTAGCGTAACTGCACTCAAATATTGAAAGTATTTAACAAAAATCACATACAATAACAGCAAGAATACATACTGCCAGTAGTGCTCTCAGAAGGCTGTTCATCTCCGATGTCATCTGTTGTAGTCTTGGGAGGATTAGTTTTCACTGGCGGCAGCCCTGAAATACAGTTTCAAAATGCAAATAAACAAACATACGACAAACATAAACAGAAAAAATGACTATAGAGATAGAAACAATTCTGTGCCGTGCCAGATGCCAAACAGAGTTTATACAGATGTTCTCGTGCAGCACATTTGTGTTTCCATACGACAGCAGCAGTTAACCTCAAAGCACTGTAGTTACAGCCTTCAATAAGGCTACCAGCGAATGTATTATCATGCATGGAACCTAAACTGTACCATTATGGTGGCACTGGTGGCCGAGTCAATCTTGTGTTTGAAAAACAGGGGTTCAAATCCCGCTAAAGCTGGTCACTGCATAACTATTATGGTCTAATTGTTCACACCTATCGTGCCTAGTGGGCCACAAGGCCGGCTTAACAACTGACACCTGGTATAGCCGACATTTCTGTAGCACCCCAGGCAATTTGTTTACCAGTGTAGGCTCAGGTCTACTCAGCCTTTCATCCTTAATTGGTGGATAAATTGATAACTGGCCGTAACAACAGCTGGGGTAAGGGCGGGAGAAGCTGCCTCTGCCGGGTGTGCATATGGCAAGCAAGCTCCCGTAGCGGTGTGATGCTTCTAGCACAAAATGCTATATATATGTATCTTTATTCACCATAGGTATGGTAGCATGAAATACAACAAAATAATAATAATAATAATAATATCCTTACTTTACCTTTTTACCTTTTACTACACATAAGTAGTACTAAGTTGGTCACTGAAGACCACAGTAATTCTAAATTATGCAAACAGTACACAAAAACAGATTATACCCGAGGAAACATCTTCATATCCTGAACCGTCATAATCATAATCATCATAATTTTCATAATAATAATAATCAGCATCATGGTGATCATCATAATGCGGCCATTCACCACTCCCATCAGCTTCATCAAAGTTTTCATTGTGTTGGTAACTGTTACTCTGCAAATGCAAATTATTAAATGCTAAATTACAATCCAAATTACACAAAACACCGTCTCTGGAGAAAAAAGTGCCACTATATTTTTGAGTTTAACTCTGCCAACTGCTGGTTGATTTTCAAAACAGCTTCACTGTCAGACTCAGTAGTGAACTCATGGGTAAAATGTGGATGCACAGATCTGCAGATATGTGAATGTTTAGGGTTAGTATGGTTACAGTATAGTGTTACGGTTTACGAACATGGTTTAGCAGGGTTTTGTGTTAGGGTTAGGTTAAAGCAGTTTTCCTTTCTGCACATCCACACATCTGCATTTTACCCATGGCCACAGTGAACTCGTGGCAAACAAAAAATAAAAATAAAACATCTAAAAGAGACTATAGATTCAAGTCCAAAGAATTAGTTCTACTTTCGGTTATGATCTTGGGATTTAATTATTTACTTGGGATTCAACTACTGCAATTCTGCTATTTATTTTGGTAGATTTTTTTGTCAACTAGCACAACTTTTGCCTGTTTTTGCCATCTTTTAATAATAACAAGAAATCCAAGCATAATTTGGGAAGAAACCGCACTGCTGGAATGTCGTATGGGAATACATATGTTTTCGGGTAGAAAGAGCTGTCAAATATTAATGGTGGGGTTTCAGACAAGGCTATTGCCCATCGCACTGAGGAAGAAGTACAAAACAGTACCATAATACAGTACTGAATCTAAGGCTGAAGTCAAAAGGTAACTGATCACCTATTTTGGGCACTTCCTCCTGTTAAAGCAAAATGCTGAAGGTACTGGCAGATTTGCAAGGTATGATTTCCTACTAGTATTGTGTAGTTATCTACCACGTACACTGTACATTATTTTGTTTCTGCCCAAGTGCCAATTTTTATTGCTACAACATGTAGGAATCGATGCATGCACGTTGCACAACACACAGCTCGCTAGATTTTCCCATAGATTAGCTTAAGCTAATAAATGCAAAAAAAATTTAAAAAACCCAGAAGTGGCTACACTGTGGCAAAGTACTGAGGAATGTGCAGGTGCACACAGCAACATAATGTTTACAAAATTACACAACTGGTGCATCACTAAAAAGTATAACTATAGCTGGTGTTGATGCGGCACTGTTATATTTTATCGAATTTCTCAGAAACCCCAACGTCTATCTTGTAAAGTATATCTTTATAAAACCCAAAGAATTAGGATTCCACTGATATAGTGATATATTGTGTGAACAGAAAATCTAAATCTTGTCAACTTTTCTCACACAAATTGAATACGTTTCTGCATTATGAACGTACTGAAAACCCAGCAGTAACCAATGGGCATCAAAACCATCCAAAACTGTCCCTTACTCATGGGGGATCTTGACCCCCATCAAGCACACCCTTCCTTGGCCAGACCTCACTCATCACTCCAAAAAGCAGCTTGCTCACTTCACGATTTCACACAGCAATGCCACAAATTTCACATTGATTTCAATGGGCTACAAGCTACCCCATTCTACTCCCAAAACTGCCCATTCCTGTGGGGCGATCAGCACCCCATCCACACTGCATATACTTAGACAAACCCGACCCAATACTGCAAGTGCAAATGGCACTGAAATCTGCTCAACCGCTTTTCCACAAATCACTGGAGGTGACCGGACAGACATAAAAAAAAGATGCAAAAATGACCCATTTCAACAGGCTGCATATGCAGCGCTGCGGCCTAATAATAATAATATTAACAAGCCGAAAACTCGCTACGCTACGCTCCCAGTGCGGCATTCCCCAATCCCAGCGTGCTGGGAATGCCTGGCCAGCGCTGCGTGCTGGGAATCCCAGCGCATGCGGACCAATCACATGCCAGGCCCACGGACCAATCACATGCACTCATGACACGGACAGACAACCAAACTGTCCTATTATTATAATATAGATAATAATAATAAACACATCTATAGAGTGCCATAAGTTTGTAACTTCACAGGCACTGAGGCCAGGTAGTGTATTAGTGATTAGTGAAAATAATTATGAGAATTAATTGCATAAGAATTTTTTCTGTGAATGAGTTATTTCTCCCTGGAATAGTTTGGATATCACAAAAAATGATGTTGCTGCCTTTAACATTGGTGAAAAGATCTAATCTGTCTGATTTTATGTACTTTTAGTAGAAGCGATGATGCTTGTTTTTTTAGTTGTTTTTCTTTCACCTTTTTTCCTTTTTACTTATTTTAGGTATCTGTCAGTGCTTTGCCTTGATACCTAACTGTTGTTGCACTAGCATTATTTACTTACTTTATTATATGTAAAGTTGCATGCATCTGTGAACGGTTTAAATAAATAAATAGAAAAAGCTTGACAGAAGAGGTGAGTCACTATCCTAGATTTAAAAGAGGTAGCAGCATCACTGTCAACAACTATCTTCTGCAGCAAGACCCAGATAGCCGGTGCTGTGCAGCGGAAAGCACGCTTTGCAGCTATCATCTTGGTAAATAGTCAGCACAGCATCGAGGTGGATGATCGGTGTCAGATGCTGTGGACGTCCTCTCTCCTGGAGCAGACGATGGAGGTAGGACGGCATCTACGTGCTGCGGACCTTGAACATCAGCAGAACCACTTTGTGGTCGATTCTTTGCTAAACAGTCAGTCAGTGCAGTGTGCTCAGAACAGGCTAGCATTAAATCGTCTTGGTGCTGGAGAACAAGAAGCGTTTGAAAAATGTTGGGCCCATTCGCCACTGCGAGCCGTTTTACATTGCCATTCACCAGGTGTCGCTACACGCCGCCTGTGCATCGATGTCCACGATGACGACGACGACAAAAACGACAACGCGTGACAGAGGGGACCGCTATGCCCCATGGAATTGGCCCAATAATTTCAGATGCGTTGTTCTGCAACGCTGCAACTTCCGTATAGTGTGGGTTGGAGTGCCGTGTAGCACAGCTTTGCAGCAGTCGTTCCTGGAGACCTGTACAGAATCACACTACACGCCAGCATCTGTGCAAAGTCCATCATCAGCAGGTGTCCAATATGGTAGATGGCCTGTGCATAATAGATGCACGATTGTGCCACTTCCGAGCAGTACTTACTGAACGTCAGATGTCGAGTAAGCATGATTCCTAGCACCTTCATCCTCATTGACCCCTGCCACCGGGCACAGATGATATAAATGATATCATCACACACAGCTGATTAGTGGTACCAACGATCAGTGCCACTGTCTTGTCTGGGTTGAGCTGTAAACCATTCTATCACTGTCTGACATCAGCGGTACACACGGCTAGAACAGACAACCCAGCGGATGTGTTGTCAGCGCACATAGCGAGATGGAGCTGTGTGTTGTCAGCGTACTGGTGGTACTGTATACCATGGTGGATGATGACATCGAGCACCTGACTGCAGTAAACCGTGAATAGCAAAAGCCCAAGCACAGACCCCTGACTTCATCGACTCTGCCGACGGGTGACTGATGCTGACTGATCTTCACAAAGTGACTCCTGCTTTCAAGGTAGGACTGGAGCACTGTTTCAGTTACACCGAATTCGAGTTGTAGACGATCTAGAAAGAGCCGGTCGTCGACTGCATCAAAGGCAACGGAGAGATCATTTAGATCAACCCCAATTAGCAGAGTGACTTGTTTCTTGTTGGCCACTGTAAAAACTCCATAGAGTATCTCCAGTAGTGCTGTCTCTGTGGAATGCCCCTTCCTGTAAGCAGACTGATACTGACTTAAGTTGGATGAGCCATCATCATCATCATCATCATTATCGGAGAAACGGAAGCAGGCCTATATGGCCTTTATTTCTACATAATGTAATATGGATTTAAATACACAGACTAATTAGTCATCTAAAATACTGCAATTTCTGATGCTGGTGATATTAAACCGGTAATTATATAATACAGCCTGATGATGGCAAAACTTATTAGGTCTACTTTTAAATGTGTTAATCATTTGAGCGGTGACTTCCGACAACTAGGCAAACTATTCCAAATTGGTACAATTCTGTTGGCAAAGTTATATTTTCTTACATCATAGTGACAATGTTGATGTAATAGATTGAGACTGTTACCTCTAGTTGTTAACTTGTTAATGATAAATGACTGCGATCAGAAAATGTTGACTTAACAGTACATGCTTGGTGACTTACGCCCGTCTTTCGTTGTCTTTCGCCGTCTTTAGCCGTATTTCGCGTTTTTTGTGTACTTGAACGGACCGTTTAGGAATTACGGGGCATTTAGCTCCATGACTGAAACAGGTGTAATAATGGCAACTTACCGCATTTAACGACGAGACAATAGCTGCCATTAGCAGCAAAAACAAATAATAATTCCGCTCCATATTTTAAAATGTTAGGCTACATAATACATTAAAAAGCAATTAAAGACGTAAAACGAGTCCACAACTCAACAAAACGACATTACTAAACAATTAAATTATGGCATACACTAAACTAAAAGCCAGCTCGGCCCACGCAGTGATTGAAGCGCCCTATGATGCTGTAGTGGTGGCGCACAGATCTATGGCGACGCGGTAGGCATGGAGATATGTGAATGTTTGTCGGCTGCTAGATATAGACATTAATGTTTAATTTTCGGTAAATCGGAAATGTCTGAGGCGGAGTTGAAACCAAATCCTGAGACGTCAGTTGTTGAAAATTTGAAGAGCGTCAAAGTCGACAGCATTGAGACGGACACAAAGAATGAGCCTGGACATGTGAAAAACTCGGTAATGGCCCCTCCTAATTAGCCAAGGGTAAGGGCTAAGGCCACAGGTAAAGTGCGGATGTGCGAATACGGTTACTGCGGTTAGGGTATAAGGTTAGGCTTGATTGGGCTTGATGTGCATTTTGGCGCTAGTCTAGATTTGCACGTCTGCATGGATTACTGGATTAGGGTTTATGGTTAGGGTCAGTAGAGTTAGGGTAACGTTGAAGAGTTAGGGTTAGTCTTAGGGTTAGAATAAAAGATAGGGTTAACGTAGTGACGTGCAAATAGCTCCGTGCATTTTTGGGCCCATTCTATGGGGCCATAGCGGTCCCCTGTCACGCGTTGTCGTTGTTGTTGTCGTCGTTGTCGTGGACATCGATGCGCAGGCGGCGTGCGACAGTAGCGACAACTGGTGAATGGCAGTGTAAAACGGCTCGCAATGGCGAATGGGCCAACATTTTTCAAATGCTTCTAGGCCTAATTGTAGGCTACTTCAGACGCTGAGACACTCACCTTATAGGCACATGACGTGATGTGAATGTGATTTGATATTACGCCTTCACGGCAATGTACTCATCCGCGTTTACACATCCAAATTCAATCTAAATTTGCTGGAGAACAATAGAATTCTAGAAAGAACCACACACAACTGTACGTGGTGATTCCCAAGACTGGTTCATCGGTTCTTGTCTGTTAATTCACCTGAATTAATTTTCCATTTAGGGTTAGGGAGGGTTAGTTTTAGAGTTAGGGGTTCGGGTTAGGGACTAGCTGTTATGGTTAGGGTTAATTCGGGTGAATTAACAGACAAGTACCGGTTCATCAACTCCAACACAGTTGGACTAAACTGAACTCAGCCGAATCACTGGTGAATTCGCGAATAAGTTTTTTGTTTATTTCTTTACCTTTTTCTTTCAGCTGGGGTTATACCACATAGCTTTTTAATGAACCAAAAATAAACCCAGTGATGAGGGAAGACTTGTTTACTGCAGGTCACCCGAGTTCAGAAAGTCACGGTGACGTGGCTACATTATATACCAGGCACCGCATGTTTGCTAGTCTAAATTTGGATTCTTTGGTGAAAAATTCGCGTAAGCCTAAGTTACTGGATGAATGTCTTGAAGCAACGGCGTCGATCTCACAGGATTATTGGGGGGACATAAATGAAGACTGGGGGTCTGGGGGACGGAAGTCCCCCAGAAGCTGAAGCTTTTTTGTGAAACTACACATAATATTTGCATTAAAATTCAACAAACAACAGTTGCTGTCGCTCTCGCCGACATCCTAAACAACATCACTTCTAAAATATTGGGGGGGGGGACATTACCATGGATGTCCCCCCCTTTATAAATATTAGAGGGGGACATGTCCCCCCTGTACCATAGGGATCGACGCCCCTGTCTTGAAGCCTAATCAGACAGTCGAACCAGCCAGTATTTAAGACTAAGTTAGAGGATGACTCGCTTGGGATTTGAGGAAGAACTGGAGGAGTTTTGTATTTAACAAGAAGCTAAATTTGTTGAGAAGGTGAATTCATATCAGAACCACATTTGTGCCCAATGCAGGTCAGTCAAATCAATACAGTGGGAGGTTAATAGCAAATTGATGGAAACCTACGCGTAGGCCTATATGTTACAGTAAGATTGTGCAAGTTCACTTATACTTCAGAGTTACCTGGCAAATAAATAACACATAGACCTACAGATTATAGAGCCTGTTAATATTTCATTACAGGCTGGGCTGATTCTGGTACAAAAGCTTTTTGAGTACCGGTACATCAGTTTGGTGACTTTGATATATATGACGTTGACAAACTGTGGTTTCTACAGGCAGAACTTACTGAAGCTATGAGTGCATTGAAGGACAAAGTCGTTTTTCTTGACTTCTTTGCCAACTGGTGTGGTCCATGTTGCATAATTGCACCAAAGCTCAAGGTAAGCTTTTTCTGCATTTTGTTTGCAGATCATGAATGTCCTTGCATTTAACGTGAATATGTGCAAGGTAATCAGGTGCAAATGCATGCTGAAATCAGATAAGTAGACAAATGCACAAATTGAAGAGTAAATAATAGCCTAAAATAAGTAAAACAAGCACATTTTGTGTTCTATCACATGCACATCTCTACAAGAAGCTCTGCTACTGCAGAGGGACTGCACGTTGCATTTGTCGGTAAAAATCTTGCAACTGCAAAACATCCCATTTTAAAAAGGATTGCAATTGACAAATAACTTTGAAGAAAGTACACCCAAGGTCATCACAATTGCTGCTTTTAGATGAGCCATATATCACTTCCTGTTATGGCCTGTTGTTACAACATCTTCATTTAGTGTCGTTTTCGAGATGCTACCACTATTGAAGTAAACGTAACTGCCTGTGACCTTGAGAACTCCTTCATTTTTGACAATAAAGCTTAAATTACAAGCAATGCGCATTTCTGATTTATGTGTAAAAATAGCATAGTTGAATCGTGCTTTATTTATTAGTTATAGATAGCCTATTACTAAGGTTTCAAACAGCAGACTAGTGACCTTCAAACTCACTCAAGGTTATTGGCAATCATGCTTTTCGGCCGTGTGATTTCGTATTAGTCTTCTCTTGTAACTACATGTATGTCTCTGTCTCACACCGTTTTTGAGATATTGTTATTTCCGAAAATTTAAAGACGTCACATAACCTTGGCCATGTCCACTCAAGTTTGTAATCCCAATAATAAACCTTCATATGGCGAATCAGTGTACAAAATTTGAAGTCTGTAGCTGTCGCAGTTCTGGAGTTATCTTGGGGAAGCTGAGAATTTAAAGGGGTCACGTGGCCACAACCTTGACTCTTTTGAGGGTAATTTTCCATCCGTTTCAGCATAGTGCGAGATGTGGGAAGCTCTAGCACAAATATAATGCATTAGATTATAAAATCAGATAAATATCAACATCATTCATATGTAAACAAAACGGAACCGTCAACTGTTTCCGGTCCAGACTTTCAGTAAATAAATTAAGTGATATCGTTACAATTACCAGTTTTTCCATATTCGTCCCCTCTTCCACCAGAAATCCCGGCAGCATCCCATCCGACGATCCGGGTGAGGCGTTGTCAGTAAGTAGCAAAGACATCCATCTATTCAAGCATGCAAAGATAGCCAGGATCCATTTCACCCTGTGACCACAGTGCACAAACGTCACAGACAGACGGACAGACAGACGGACACTGACATTGTAGCATCATGCTAAAAATATAAAACAAACTTACAAAGTCGGTTTGCACTTTACAGTGATCTGTTGTACGAATAAATGCACTATAAATGAACGTTACATTCCAGAATATCAAAACAAGTTAAACATCTATGATTTGCAAAATTACGAATTTTTTGGCGAATTTTTTTTCAACCAAAAAAAATTTCGTGAAATTCGTTAAATTTTAAGAATTACAAAATTCATAAAATTTGAATTTTCGATGTATGGATGAAACTTAAAATATATAGGTAACCACGTCAAGGTAACTTAGGACAACCTGTGCAGAATTAGGTGGTGCTGTGACAACGTGGGTGGTCTCGGAGAACACGTTACATATCACATATTTCGGATTATTAAAAGACTTTTGCGCGAGATGCAATCTCGCGCTTATGCTGCGATGTCAGTGTCCGTCTGTTACTGTCCGTCCGTCTGTCTGTCTGTGACGTTTGTGCATTGTGGTCACAGGGTGCAATGGATCCCGGATACCTTTGCATGCTTGGATAGATGGATGTCTTTGCTACTTACTGACAACGCCTCACCGGGATCGTCAGATGGGATGATAATGACAAAAGTCCCAAGTACTCTTTGTGGGTCGTCCAAAAAGGCACCCCACAAATCCAAGATGGTCTTGAAATAATGATAAATCGCTCTAGGCCTATGTCTCAGTAACCGTTTGACCGATTTTGACGATCTAACATCATATGACTCGTTTCTGCATGCACAGGAGCCTTTTGTGGGTCGCATTAATATTGCACCTATCAATTTGGTGAAGTTTTAGTGCATGTTGTGAGCATTTGTTGACAGGAGTTTCAACAGAAGTATTCAAACGTGGCCGTGCTGAAAATTGATGTCGACGAAGCAGAGGTTTCTACCTTCTGTCCGTAGTTGTAGAAACATAGATTTTGGAATAAAAACACGCAACATGTTTTTATGCTTCAATAAAAACATTTACGAAGTTACTCTACATTGAGCCCGGTTAGTACTGGGATGGGTGACCGTATTTGGGCGGGTACACCACCTCGGTATGTAACCAAGACAGCTAGGTCAACTCAGCCTTGCATTCCTCCGGGGACGCTGAATCGAGTACCAGCTTTAACTGGCTGGTGTAATGACTGGTATGTCCTCTCTGCCGGATGGTAAGTAATGCTGTGTGATCCCATGAGTTCCCGCAGAGGTGAGGCTTGAATAACTTCTACTCGCGTTTACCTTTACCTTTACCTTTTACCTGACTACATGCACTGTAAGGAATTCGCTATGTCAAAAATAAAGGTACCCTCTCTTTGGAACATTATCCTAAACAGTGGACTTAGACAAATTTTGCTGCGACACGTTGAGTGTCGCAGGTGTGGTCAGCGGTCGACTGACGACTGTCATCAGTTTATCACACTGAGCAGCCAGCTTCGTGTATCACGCGTGACCCAGTGCGTCGCGCGGGTCAGTCTGCAGAGCTGAGATTATTTTGTTGAAGTGATGGTTCGAGTCTCCTTTAGCTGCTTTTAGCTTGATCTCTGGCGATGTAGGAGTGAATAAGAATGTTGATTATCAGGATCTTTTTTGTAAATGACATTGTACTGGGGTTACGGGACTTACGAGGCTATCCTAAGCCTACCCACGTAATCCAGTCACTGGGGAACTAGCTCTAAATGGTAGTACCGACAAAGCGCGTTTCACAGC
>Ga0209782_1001165_pt1 | contig 13274 bp, 12 predicted proteins | sample WorMetmaBAHAMAS1_FD_187390 | JGI IMG/M metagenome (GOLD analysis project Ga0209782, IMG submission 187390) | Marine gutless worms symbiont microbial communities from Max Planck institute for Marine Microbiology, Germany - Inanidrilus... | ecosystem: Host-associated > Annelida > Digestive system... | reverse complement strand
ATATTGAAGGGTACAAAAAAAGTTTGTAATGCTTTTCTCCAAGGTGGTTTCATTGATCTTGAAATTTAGCACGATTTGGGGTGAGGGTAGCAAGTCTTAAGCGATTTTGGTGAATTTTGGCCTACTTTTTCAGCAGCACCAATTTTTGATCGTGGATGTCTCGGACACTTCTTGTCGGATCACCACAAAATATTGCATGGTTAGGGGTCTGGCCAATGGACATTTTCCCCAAATTTGGTAAACTTTGATTCTGGGTTTCGGCGATGCCATGCAGCAACATGCATCAGTTTGTCACTGATGCACTTGTAAAATTTTAGAGTGCAACTTGTATGATCATGTGACTGATAAGATAAGATAAGATAAGATAAGAATGAGCTTAATATCACCGTCATAACACAGTGATTACACTGTACATTTACAACAATGACTAGGCCTATCCGTAAGCAAACAAACAACAATAACACTTAACAACAATAAATTAATTTACAATTAATTGTAGTAATATATTTCTCATTGTATAAAGAATGCAATATAAATGAATGCTAATTAGTTAGGTCAGGATAGTAATATTGTGGAATGTGATGCTGTTGCAGTTAGGTGAGTTTGTGCCGGCCCAGAGAGACTACTCAGCGTGCTTGGAACTTCATCCAGACAACCCAACAGCTCTTTACAAGCGTGCATTGCTTCACTTTAATCAACGGTTAGATCACCATACTTTTACTGACATTTTCTGTCAGTAAGTGAAAGCATCTGATGTTTTATAATTATATAATAAAGGATTTTAATTTGATGATCTCAGAGTATCAGGTAAAATGTTATTGTAAAGATTATTTATCAAAGATTGCAACTATTTGGAACAGTTTGTCACCGTCTTTATGCACCATCACCTCCCATTCGGCATTCTGTCGAGCACTGAAAACTCAGTTTTATAAACTTGCATTTCTCCCTGATTTTATTGTATTCACTATGTTTTATGTATTGATTATGTAATGCATAGTCAGTCGATTTTCGTAAAAATGCTCACTATAACTGTTTTATGTAATGTAATGTAATTTAACCACTTTGTAGCCATTATACCGATTAACCTCTGCTAGCCAGCAGCCCCAATTAATAACTGGAGGATTTTACTTGCTGATTACAATTAGCCCATTCGTAATACGGAGAAGACGCTAGAGTTCTCCTGTATATTGTTAGCCAACACCCTTTCTGTACCTTTCTGTTGAAGAGACTGGTGGAGGAAGGAGAACATTAACCTTCTGAACCATGTTTGCCTGGAAAATATCCATTAATCCAGCATGTGCGTCCGTACATGTATGTGTATGCGTGCGTGCGTGTGAACAGTGCATGGCAGTTGGTCGTAGAAGACCTTGACAGACTGCTGCACATCGACAGCTGCCATGCTGATGCGTACTTCTATCGTGCTCAAGCGCATGCTGAGCTCAAGTTATGGGATCAGTCAGTAGATGACCTCTCCACTGCCATTCATTTCAATCCGACGAATGCCAAGGCTTTCTATTACCGTGGCTATCTATTTCACAAGTGCGTAATTAACTGTTTACAGAAAAGCTACAAATACTCAAATCGCTAATCATTTACTGTTAGTGAACCTCTTTGATAGGGACACTGTTTTCAGGACCGTTTGTTCATTGTTCTGTTTGTGAACAGTATAACTCAAAAAGATATACATGTAGGTTGATTTTCGTGCTAATTGAATAGTTGATAGACTGATTACTAGAGAAGAGTTGATTGAATTTTGGAAGGTTAAAGTAGGGTATGGGATCAGGAGGTTATCATTTCGTTGTAAATTGATGTGAAAAGTGAGAGTGAAATTCAGAAATCCGGTTATGACACAGTGCAGAAAAGCAAAGTTGATATACCGGCTCCTTTCTAGTAATGATAGCAGTAAATATTATACTGAATACTCTCTACTTGTGTGATAAATTGTTCTAAAATTTTGTTGAAACATTTGGTCATTAAAACTGATTATATACCATGTGAAACCATCTTTTACTGTGAAAGTGGTGGAACTGCCGGATAATCGAGATTTACCTGCAAAAATGTTGTTGAACACGATGATTGAGATATGTGGTTTAATTTTATTGTTGGACGCTAAGAGAAATGTGGATGTTGTCAGGCAGCACCCACAGAAGGCACTGCAGGATCTGAGTATGTCAGTTCTACTGGATTCGTCTGTTGACAACATCTCGTGTTTGCTGCAGCGAGGCAAGCTCTACAGTGACCTGGCAAGGCAAGTTTCTCATATTAATGCGATCATAGGATGTTTGCTTATATTGCTGGATTGTTTCTGACCACTGCACATTCTGTTATTTACTTCTCAGTCCAGTTTCTCTTTCAATTTTTGAGATTTAGCTGTTAAGATTTTACACAAATTATTATGTTTTAAATTTTTTTTCAGATGTTGTAAAAAACATTTCAGAAGTTGCCATTATTTTTTTAAGTTTGTGGAATTTTAATTTTAATTTTCAGTCTGCTGTGATGGGAAAGCCATAGTGCTACACACTGTTGCATATACAGCAAGTTACCGAATATTCTTTAAAATCTGATTTTGCATTACTCGTGTAACTTTGATAGTGTGATGCTACTTACAGTCTAAAATAATTAGAAATGCCTTAGAAATGCATTTATGGCCATGTTATCTTGGGTATTAGTAATATTAAAATGTACCCACCATTTTGCTAGTGATTTAGTTCGTAGCTCAAATTTGGAAATTGGGTACTCATGCTATGCATACTGCATTGTAGACTGTTTTTTAACTGAGAGTAAACAAGCATTTCTGCCAAAAATTATATAAATTCGCTGATGTGTATTCCAGTTATAGCAAGTCAAAGATCTGAGGTTTTTTAGGAAACAGTGTATGTTGTTAATGGTAGCAGATAACAAACTGGTGAGACAAGCAGTGAACTTGGTACTAGCGAGCAATAGTTAAAAAGAAGCGAACAAAAGAGACCTGGTGCTCTGTCTGCGAAGAAGACGTACGAAGGATGAACTTGATAAAGAAGTGCACTCATATCAGTCTACAACACTGTAAAGAACACGGAGGACTGTTGAGTGTCAAGTGCATGGAAATGTATATTTAAACGTAAGTGTAAGTAATGAATGAAAGTAGACATGTCTTGTTGAATTGTTGAATGGTTGTGCAGGCCGTGGGAGGCATGTGTGGACTTTGAGCGTGTTATTCAGCTGGATCCAACAGTCACAAGTGCTTATGTTAACCTAGGAATCATCACTATGCAACAGCTGAAGAACTACCGCAAGTGTGTGATTCTTTGCAGCACAGTACTGATTCGTCGCTTATTATGCAAAAATGCCAAAATGCAGTCTTGTATGCATTTTTCTTCGAGTATTCCATTTTATTCTTTTTTTTCCTTTTTAGGCTGCGTTACCCGCAAGGCAGCAAGCTGTGCGTAAGTGTGGCCTGTTGCTGTCGATATCACACATAGAATGGTCTGTGTGTCTGTGTGTTGGGCACACTGGGCAACTGTGCAAAAACGGCTGAACTGATCGAGATGCTGTTTCAGGCTCAGATCAGACTTATTTGGACCAAGGAAATTATGTGTTTGATGGGGGTCCTGTTTCCCCATGGGAAGGAGTACTTTGCAAGTGGTTTCTGGCCCATTAAAAAGCATTCGGGCACACAGGTATGCTGTACAGAAACAGCTGAATGATAGTGAGCCAGTTCCGGTTTTGGGGCAGACTAGTGTTGACCCATCTATAAAATGGGGGTCCAGATCGCCCACGCAAAGAGGTACTTTTGGGAAGGACGAACATAGGCCTGTCATCTCTAGATGATGGCATCTCTTGTATGATGGACTCGTCCAGTCTTGGCGCTCGCCATAATCTATGACAGGATGCAACCAACACCACGTCCACATGGCAGCAGATGTGTTCTGTATTGGCATGCGAGTGCATTCACCACCTTGAGGAATGACAGGATGATTGTCAAATTACTTTGAAAACTGTTTTTATTTCTGCGTATTGTTTAGTGACTAAATTAGCAGAGAAAGCATTGAAGAAATAGTGGAATATTGTAATCTTGCGAGATGCAGCTCACTGATGGCCCAAACATTTGATAAACATGTACACAGTGGTATTATAGGGCCATTACTTATTAACCAACAGACTTTTCCTCATACCTTTCAACCTTACCATATGCTGACCGATTTTTGAAATTGTTTATCACTGCATTCGGCTGTAATGTGTATGAAGATCCCATTATAGCTTAATGTGTATGTTGCCAAACTACTGTGTGCAATATTTGGCATGTTTTCTGACTTGATCCTGATTTTGTGGTGGTAGCCTGTGAGTTCTGTTGATAATATATCAAAACCGATATAATGCTGTTACTCATCATTATCATTGTCTGTGCATTATCAACAGATAATGCACAGACAATGATAATGATGAGTAACAGCATTATATCGGTTTTGATACAAATACAATCAACTGCATTCATTTTGTTGCACCTAGTGCTTTTTTGCATCGGTAATCCATGACCTTGACCTTTGACTACTCAGTCCCATACACACTGGTGACTGAATTGATGTGGACTACATGTATTGTACAAAGTTTGACATCATTGTAGTCAACGGTTTTCGTGTTCACTAATAGTCACACGTACATACATTCAGACATACATACAGGGACACATACGCAGATCGTAATCATCACTTAACGTTTACCCACACATTGTGTCCTGTATCAGTACTAACTAGAAAAAAATAGCACAGATCAAATTTTCTACGCGTGATGCTTAGCTGAGTTGATTAAGTCGATATTATCCACTAATAATACTAAGCTGACGTGTGATAAATGATAAATAAGTAGTACTTATGAATTAGTAGTTATTTGTTGTTGTTAATGAATGTGTTTGGTATTACAGGGCGGTGAAGTTGTTTTCGGATGCCATCACTGCTGATCCAACCTGTATTCAAGCGTACATGTGTCGAGCTGAGGCTTATCAGCATCTCACTGATGTAACCCATTTTGCATGTTGGAAAATAGCAGTAGAATTTTGTTTGCGAGTTCATATGATATTTGCTAGCAATTATTTGGAATCATGTTATAGGATATTACTGGATCACATTGAAATGGAAAAATAACTTTGCTGTGTCATTTTACTTTACCCCCTGCTGAGGTGTGAAATCGCCATAGTCATGTCTCAGTCTGTGTGTCTGTCCTTGAGAGTATCTAAAAAACAGATGTCCATGTTTCACGAGATATTCCGATTTGGGTTTTTCATGATTTTGATGTGATGACTGGATGATGCTGTCTGTGTTGCATTGGTTTTAGCTTCACAATGCTTTGCGGGATCTTACTCGTGCCATTCACATTCGACCTGATATGTATAACCTGTATGTCTGGCGGGTGCGTTATCTATGCTTCGTTGCTGTGCTAATGTATGATAGTTGAAGTTTTGAAAGTACTGTTTGCAACAATAAACGATCCTTTATTTGCTTTTGAATTAGCGGAGTATTAGGCAAAATTAGGTTGTCAAAAAGGACAGTTAGTTGGAGGAGTTTTGGATGAGGAATGCAATGCAAAGATGATATATAAAAATGTTTTATCATTGTTTACTTGTGCCTGAAATATAATCATATAAAGTAACATCTTTTGAAGTTTTGTAGATAGCATTGCCTAACTGTCGTTTTAGAGTAAAATATATGTCCGTGTACAGGGAAACATAATGCACCGACTAGGAAATATGAATCAGGTGACATTCTGCTTACGTCAGTTAGCTCAGCTTGATGCTAAGACAGATCACAAAGTTACTGCATTGCATCATGCTCTTATATATTCTTTCCTCACTAACTATGACAAGGTACATCACATTTTGTTAGTTTCAGCAGCAGTTGTTTTTTTGTGATGAATGAATGATAATGCTTCAGTTTTTCAACAAATGATATTAATGTACTATGCAGTATTGGAATATGTAGTTAGATTCATTTTTGTTGAATATTAAGTTGAAAGTAATTTATCTATGTTAATGGCTCAGATATGGCTCACTCATTCAGCGATAACATTAAGTATCAATTTATTGTTAGTGGGAAACACTAGCTCTTGTCAAATTCTAAGTATTACCGTTTAAGTTGTTCATTTTTATGGATTAATAATTTATTAGGATTATATTGTATTTTTTGATGGCTTCAAATATTAAAAAACAATATAATATAATATAATCATTTTTTTTTATTTTACATCTGCGAACAAAGACCGTTAAATGGGTGTTGTTGTTAGTTGTCGTTAAATGTCTTCAAACATTTTTACTGTATTATTTCTGTTAGGCTTGTAGGTCTATTGCCAGAAGGTATCTTAAAATCATTGTTTACGTTATTAGGATAGAGAAGTAGAAATGTTCTAGATTTCTGTTTCGTGTATTTACATAAGCTTATTTTGCTAAACTGTATTATTTACCTACCTGGTGGTAGCCGATCCATGGCTAAGATGATCAGTTGCATCTGTGACTTTGTGTGTGTGTGTGTGTCCATCTCTCTGTGTGTCCTTGCTCTAAAAGGAACTAGACTTAAGCTAGCAACACTAAACTTGGTAGACATATAGGGCATGGCAGTCACTTGGCATGCATTGACCCTGAGGTTAAAATATTAAAGGTCAAGGTCACATGGTTATCAAATGTGCTGCAAGGCCAGCTTGGATTTTCTGTTTTTACTTGCATTACAGCTGTCCACCAGCTGGCTGAAGTTGGACACACTCGAGCTGTTTATCTGATGTGAATACAGGCAATTAGCTTGCTGGAAGAAGTGACAAGCCAGACATCAAGCACTGAGCTGCTGCAGCTGCTTGCTAAGATTCAGATGAAAGCCTGTCGTTGGACCGATGCCATTGACTGCTTAGACAGATACCTCACCATTCTTGTAAGTAATTGCTATTCTATTTAACATACTCTCTCTCAGCTGTTCTTTAATGCCCAGTTTTCGACGCAGACATGGGTTAAGGCTAGTTCTGTGTTGGAACCTCGGGTTCGGCTGGTCCCCTTTGAGAACGCAGTTGTTGCAGAAATGTGGTTTTTGAGGCTTATGGCTTTTCATGAACCAGCCAGTGGTGTCAAAACGTCGAAGACGGCTGTTCAGCATACGATTTGTTACCTTCTTTTTTCACTTTGAGACTACTGGTGAATTAACAAAAATGGCATTACTTGCAAAAAAAAATCAAACTGTGCAGGAGCTGGCAAAAAAACTATGAAATTTGGAAAATAGATAGTTTGATAATAGTTGCGAGTGGCATTGTTGTGGATAAACTTGTGTTCATTATTATTATGTCTGTACAAGAGCACTGATACTTGCGTAGATTTGTCTATGTGAATGTCTGTGTGAGCAGCATACTGAGTCGAGTTATTGTCCAACAACCTGTGAGTTGTCTGAACTTCACTTCTTGATTGGATGCTGCCAGTCAGAACTTCGTCAGTTCCAACTTGCCATCGGCTCATATACTGCAGCTATTAAACACAACACTAAGCATGCTCAGGTATGTGTGCCGAGATCATATTATTTATGTTATTTGTCAGCGGTAGTAACAGCCATGTGTAGGTGGCAAAGCAGATTAACTTTAGCTAGCTGACCCAGGTTACATTTCCTCTGTTTTGTTGAGTCATTAATGATGCCGTAAAGGTTATTAGGTCAGTTGCTTTAGTGCACAACATGTTATAGATAATTTCGGACATAATTATCAGTTTCACGACTATTTAACTAAATATTTTATAATACATTGTGATGCATTTATATGTGAAGGCATATTACTGTCGTGGCATAGCCAAGCTGAAAATGCAGAACATGAAAGGGATTATTGACATAAACCAATCATTAGCCATCAACAAAAACTTGTTTGAGGTTCAGTTTCTTTATGTTGCAATATTTTTCACTATATAGGATTGTTTGTGGCTTGTCAAATGTTTGTTTATACATTATCAAATATGTACAGCTGTATTCCATATAACAGAACTGTGTCTAAGACATTAAACTCACCAAAAATGTCTTTCATAGGTGCCTTTGGGGACTTTTGCAGCAGTGCTTACAGGGTTGATGCCGTTCCAGACACCCAGTGTGTGATTTATTGTTATTGCGTGCATCACGTGCCATATGTTGCCAGCCAGTTGGCCGAGGCCTCATCGGCTGTATGTGGATTGCACATGTCACCATCAAGCTTGTTCTGCACTCAATCAATCGCAGTGTGAGACATAATTTGAACTTAACCATCTGCACATTTGTTGTCCTCAGACAGGCAGCCCCCAAAAGTTTCCTGGTAGCATTGCAATGGCCTTGTACTGTGCAGAACCAATTCAGCAGTGACGTTAACCAGGAGAGATCAAAACTTGGTTGTCTGACTGCCAGCCAATTTATGAGGAAACAGTTGACCACAAAAACTGACTCCTTATTACTTTGCCACTGGCTGATTATATTAATGGAGGGACTTAACATTCCATACTGGTTTAGGAGAAAAGGATCTATGGTAAGAGGATAGTAGCCAGTCTTTCTTTTTTTGGGGGGGGAGAGGGGCAGGTTACTGTTAATGTCCAGCTTGAAATGTAACACGCCATGTGTATTTCACTTTTGTATGTATGTGTATGTCGTAAATGTTATTTTTAATTTCTGTCAAAGAACTCAAGACGTTAATTAATGTCAGCTAACTGGATTACTTACTCATTATTTTTCTCAGCAAATTGCAGTGTATTTTGTATGGGGGGGGGGGCACATAACTCATTCCCCAGATTAACTAAAGAGTGTATGTTACGATGTAAGTATTTTAATTCCAGGCATATATGAGTCGAGCTGCATATTTTGGTCAGCAAGGTAGATACACGAAGGCAATTCAGAACTGCAGTGAAGCTGTGAACCTGAAGCCAGACAATGTCAGAGCATTTGTGTACCGAGGAGCACTGAAGTTCAAGATCGGTGCATTTCAACGAGCTGCAGGCGATCTCAGCCACGCAATAAAACTCGATGACCAGTGTCGTTTGGCATACTACAACCGTGCCATATGCTATCAGGCTATGGATAATCTTCAGCAGGTTGAAAGCAATTTATGTTATTTATTATTAGGTCGCATCGCTCTGTAAGATACATGTATAGCATAAGCAGCCTGTTGGTATGGTTGAGTTCTGTGTTTGTTCTGTCAGTCTGTCTGTAAGTCTGTCCATTGGTAATGAGCATGTATTGTGCAGAAATAGCACCAGACTCAATCGAGATGCCATTGTGGTATTGGTTTGGGTGAGTTCAAAGAATAATGAATTAGATTGGGTCCAGATCTACACTGGAAGTGGCAAATTTTTTTAGGGGGGGGGATGGTATGGTAACATATAAGCAACACGGCCTCTTCTGAAATTGCTCTGGGATTTCTTTTTAGTTTTCACCAAATATAGAAACAGTTGTGGAACTGTACCAGAAAACCTCTTCCGTCAGGACTGCAGTTGTGGATAAAAAATACGGGGCCACAACACTGGTTGGGATCAGTGCTTTGTGTTTCATTTAGCACTTTTACGCTTTTGATTTGTTGACAGGAAAGACATCCAGTCTGTATAAATCCCTTTGTCATTAATCACCAGAGGTTTTCATCCAGAACAAGCAGGGGAATTAAAACACAGGGGGAGGGTGGGCTGGCACTCCCACTTTTAGTTGGAAAAAAAAGATTGTCACGTTGGTAGCAGTTAATTACTGCATTGTATTTATGGCGTGATACAATATAATGCAGCATATGCCACATGAAAAACTTAATGTTGTGTTTTGCAAACTATGCATAATCATTATCATCAGAGTCCTGCAAACATTGTACAGTGTACAGATAAATAATGGTGAGGAATTTCAAACTTGTGGTTTGAACACTGCAGTTTAGACATTATCTGTTATCACTGGAGTAGGTGGCAAACATGTGACTGCTTTTGCTGTAATATGATCTATGGTTAAATATTTGTTTCAGGCAGTACTTGACTACAGTACAGTGTTATCACTGGCCAGCAGCAATGGTTGGTGTGATTCTTCATGCTCTGAGGGGCAGCTGACGTTGTGTGCATTGATAAACCGCAGCTTAATGTATTTGCAACGTGGCGATTATCGCAGTGCTGTTTATGACCTGTTGTCGGCTGTCGAACTTTCACCTCATGATAAAACCATCTATCAGACTCTTGGTGTCTGCTACCACAGGTTAGTTTCAGGCTTCATATGTTTAGTTTAATTTTTTTTATCGTCTTGAAGATTAAAACAAACTACACATGGCCATTCATGAAGAAAGTGTTTTCTGAACGTTTGTGCTGATTTGAAGGCTGAGTTGAATGATGTGTGGTTGTTTGCAGCTGTGTGTATATGTGTCTTTGTCTATAGACTTGGTCAGTTGACTGATGCTGTTGGAAGCTTCACGTCTGCGCTGAAGTTGGATCATCACTTTACGGATGCTCTCATCTGTCGAGGAAATGTATTTCTTGACTTTGGCCATGCATCTGGCCAACTATGTGCCAAGTAAGATGACTTAATACCATTCATGGCAACTTGTGCATCTCAAATACATAATCCAATATCAGATATCATTTTAAGGCACATATTTGATCACTGATGAAATTCTATACGTTGTACTTTTTTATTTTTAAAAATATTTTGCATCATGATTATTGCAAAAATGTGTACACCTGGTATATTCTACAGAAAGCTATTTAACTGTTGATGACGATGCCTATAAATGGGTACATTCCAACGATCATTGTAAGTTTTGCCATCATTTATTTGCTTTTGTACATGTGATCACTGGAAGTTGTATAGCTTTCTATGTATATAAGCTTTTTTGATTATTACTCATTTTGTTTATATATTCACTGTGGTAATTGTCATGGCAAGCCAACTGTCATTGCTTCGTGCTGCAGAAAAATGTTACGCTAACTGATGGGAATATTCAAGCTGTGGAAAACGAAACCAAAACCTATGCTTTGACACTGTTGGTTTGATGTGTCAGAAGAGAGTCCGGCCTGCAAAAAATATTTAATGATGAGATGCAGGCTTTGTTTGCTATCTGTATGGAGTGAAGTGCAACTGATTTGCATATGGTCCAGTGGATGCCACTGCCACCCAATTATTTCTTGCCTCATTAAACTCCAGATGCTAGCTGACCCAGGTATTCCTTGAAAACGGTCATTAAATGGGCATTGTTGAATGGAAACCACATGACATTAAGATGTATTTTGTAATTTTACTAAATGGCCACATTGACGAGGTTATGTTATCCGAATTTATCTACCATATTTGTGTGGTCAGTGCCAGACATAGTTCAGCTCTGTGAGATCCATTGCTTATCAGTAGTTGTTAGACAACATTGTGATGCTGTGTTTTTTTAGACGTGACTATGAGAAAGCAATACAAATTGATCCACAGTGTCTTCCAGCTTACAATAATCTAGCTCACTGCCTTCAGGTCATGGGCAGATTTATGCAGGCATGGAAACTGTTTACAGCTGCCATTAACATTCATCCGGGTAAGCCACAATTCACTTAACTGAAGTTAATGCTCTGCGTTCATATCTTCTGTTAGTCATACTTTTTTGCTCACTGAATAAGCAGATAAATTCCAGATTGCATTTGTGTCGTGGAGGTAACTGGTGATGTCATCACAAGGATGTATTTTTGCTGCAGTTGCTGTTAAATAGATATCAGTGGCGTGGTGTATGTTGTGCAGAATATTTCCCTGCTCTGGAAGGCCGAGCAATAGTGAACTTGCAAATGAGAGACACTTTTGCGGCACTGCAGGACATCAATGCTGCTATCAGAGTTAACCCAACAGCAGAACTACTAACCAACCGTGGAGTAATACACCAGGCAAGCCTTTTCACATCAGACCTTTTCATATTCCTTCTACTACTATAACCCATTTGGGCCATTCCAGTAGCACAACATTTTAGGTGGATGTATTATGCGATCATGAGTGCACCTATGGACTACGTGCATTTTTCATTCGCCTTTCCAGTTTTCTTTGGTTTTCCCTATTTGCTGTTGAGAATTTTCTGTTTCTGTGGGCAGATGCGCTTCCTGTCACTAAGCTAGTGGTGTCAAGGTAGTGCACTTACCTCAACCACACAAAGTACCACTGCTCTTGTCGGTGCTTATTCACCACTGAACACCCAAGAGACTGAGCATTGCTGTTTATTCTCTTGCTGTCTGACTCTCTTATGCTGTTAGATAATGTAGAATCTTACCAAGTTCCAGCTGTTGTCTGTCATATGAATATTAACTTTTATTCTTACCTTCACAGTGTAAATTTTTGGTGGTGTCGTAATTCCGTATACAGTTGAGTGGCAGTGGAGTCAATGCAATGCGTGACTATCAGCATGCGATACAGCTGAATCCAGGCTATTCACTCGCATACTACAATGCAGCAAATATCTATTTCTTCAATCGGCAGTTTATGCAGGCAAGTTGTTTTGCTTTGAATTGGCTTTAGATTGGTTGTTTACCAGTGTTTCTACTGGCAGCTGTGTAGAATAGTCGTTAAACCCGACTATCAGCTAGATCTGGTGATAGACGGTGCTGTGTGATACATGTTGCAACTGGGCTTGTGTATTTTGTATGCTAATTTCACTTTTTTGTTTCGTTTTTTTATGTGTCAACTTTCTGTGTGTCGTGTTTCGACTCTAATTATGTTCTTCATTTATTTTTTATCTATAATTTACTGACAGTGATGCCAGTAGTTTTATTTCAGTAATGAATGGAATCTCTTTACATGCTACATGCAGGCATTGTCATACTATGATGCTGCCATTGCCAGCAGTCCTCAAGATGAGTCTGCATACATCAACCGTGCCATTACAAAGGTGCCATAACATTTCGTAGCTAATGCGGATAGTGGTTTGGCTTGTCCCATAGGGTATGAGTCTGGCTGTCTGTATGTCTATGATGTGGTGTATGTAGCTAAATAACTAAATGGATCAAGCTCATTTTGATTGAGTGTTAGCACAGATCACTGCTACTTTGCATTAGATGGGGGTATGGATCTGCTCGTGGAAAGGGAGACTTCCCTCAGAGGTGGGATGTTTAATTAGAAAATGTTCAATGTTTGCTGATGTTAGTTATTTACAGTTTTCAGTTCGTGTCTGCTTTTTATCCACAGTTGTTTATTGCAGCAGTTGCTGAGTACTTGTTATTCATTCTCTGCTTGGAGGCAGGAATGGATCCATACTGTTTATCTCCAAATTTTTTTATGAACAAATGGAGGGAGAAAACCGAGATACAAATGTCTAACCTAGTCTCGACTGGAAAACAGTTGTTAAAG